>OMEV01000049.1_pt1 | contig 107551 bp, 118 predicted proteins | sample 1645491 | NCBI WGS metagenome assembly OMEV01 (sample SAMEA103958122, study PRJEB25191) | human gut metagenome | biome: human-associated habitat [ENVO:00009003]; feature: intestine environment [ENVO:2100002]; material: feces | place: Germany | collected 2013/2015
TTGGCCAAGATGAAGGCCTTTGTCCGCAAAGCCGTCGACTGTTGCATCGAATAAGTAAAACGCAAACGTTCAAACCGGTTCGGAGAGGCTTTTCTTTGGACCGGTTTTGTTATTGAAATATTAAGCATTATGCTGTAACCTAAAGCCGATTTGTGCAAATTCTAATAATTCTGGAAGTCTGAAATGATTCATAAAAGCAAGTCCGAAAATCCTTCTTTGGAAGAAAACGAAAATTCCTGGCTCGGCAGCAACCTGTACCGGCTGATGCTGGTCGTAACCGTTGTCTGGTTCGCGATCGTGCTGATTTACATTACCCAGTTTTTCGGCTGGTCGAATTTGTTTCTGATGATGCCCGACGAGTTCGGCGGTTTTCTGGCCGGGGCAACTCTGCCGCTGGCGCTGATCTGGGTCGGCATGGCTTATGTGGATCGCAGCGCGGCCTTTAAAAAAGAAGCTAAGTTTCTCCGTGCTTACATGAATCAGCTGGTCTATCCGGAAGAAGGCGGCGCCGCCACGGCCAAGGCAATGTCGGAGGCGATTCGCTCACAGGTGTCGGAATTGCAGGAAGTGACCAAACTGGCCATGAGCCAGACCTCCATGATCAAAAAGGAACTGGATGAACGGGTGGACGACTTTGCCAGTCTGGTGCGGGTGCTCGACAACTATTCGACCAAAAGCATCGTCGAATTGACCAACGGCGTCAAAACCCTGACCAAGAGCTTTGACGGCGTGACCGACAAAGCGTTTAAAACCACCAAAGACTTAAGCAGCTGCATTGCCGAATTTTCAAGTGTTGCCACCCGTTTGCAGGGAGATATCAACGGCATTGTCGACAACCTGCTGCCCGGCATGCACGAAATCAAAAATTCCGCCGACGTCATCCAATCGGTGGCCGAAAGCAGCTCCCGCCAGATTATGGAAGCCAGTGAAAACATCAAATCCTACGGCAGCGTTTCGGAAGAAAACTTCAATCTGGTTTACGAAAAGATTCAGGCGCAGGGCAAATATCTGGAAGACATTACCAACCAGGCGGTGGAGAGCACCAGGGCGGTGGGCGAAACATTCCGTTCGGTGGCGGCCGAGATTGACGAGCTGATCGAAACCCGCGGGCAGAAAACCGTTGAATATGCGGAAAACATGGACAACAGCATTCAGGAGGTTTACCGCAAAATTTCCGAACACAGCGACCTCTTTGTTAACGAGGCGGAAAAGATCATTGCCCAGACGGCGCTGGTGGAAGACAATATTTCCTCTCAGGCGAACGAACTTAAAAACATTGCCGACACGGTGGCGGAAAGCCTGCGGTCGGCCGAGGATTCGCTTAATTCCGGTTTTGACGACCTTGACGAGCGCAGCTCCAAAGCGGTTGAAAATCTGCGAGAAGTGGTCGATACGGTAAAAGTCAAAACCGAAAACCTGATCACCTTTACCGACAGCGCCTGTGATAAGATCAACGCCGGCAGCGACAATATTGCCGAACGTTTCAGGGAGCTGCAGGGGATCGGCGGCGAAATCGGCGGCGGTCTTGACATCGTGGGCGGCAAATTTGCCGAGGGAATCGACGGCATCAGAAAGTCGATTGACGAAATGATGCAAAACTTAAACGAAGTCAACGACGCGATCGCCGCGCAGACCGAACGGCTGAACGAAACCGGCAACATGGCGGTTGCCCAGAGCCGTCTGGCCGAAAGTTCGCTGGCCGAACAGCACGGCAGCATCAATGCTTCGCTGGCCAAAATCGAAGAAATCAAATCCGAACTCAACCGTCAGATCGAAGAGCTTTCGACCGCGGCCGGCCGCATTGCCGGCGAGGCGGGCGAAGCCGTCGACAGGCTGAAAGAAAATCTTTCCGCTTCGCTTGAAGCTTCCGGCAAAGCCGCCGAGCAGACGCGTAAAATCAATGACAGTCTGGAAGCGGAAGTTCGCCGTCTGGACGAAGCGGCGGATGCCGCGGCGCAAAAAGTTTCCGGCCTGGAAAGCACCGTTGCCGCGCAAAGCGATCATCTGCGCAGCCTGATCGGCGATGTGGACGAACGTACGGCGCAAATTGCCGCGATTATGGAAAAGCACGAAAATGCCGTCAACGAAGCGACCGGCGGTTTCTCCAGGCAGTTTGCCGAAATCGTCGCCACTTTTGAAAGCCAGTCGGAACTGTTTAACTCGGTGGCCGAAAACACGGCCGGCGTCAGCCGTTCCATCCGCGAGCAAATTGCGGCCGTCGGCGAAAGCGCGGACAGCGTGTTCGCCAAGATGAGCGCGCTTGAGGACGAAGTTGCACGCCGCGGTTCCGACGTAGCGGACAAGTCTAACGTCGCCATTGACAAACTGAGCGAAATCGATCAGGCGATTGCCGAAAGGATACGCAAACTTGACGAAGATCTGGAAGATGTTTCCGCCCGCCAGAACCGGATTGCCGAAAGCATTGCCGCCGGTCTGGAGCAGTTCGGCGAAGCCGTCGACCGTGCCAGAGGCGGCGCCGACGAAGCGGCCGCAGCCATTGTTGACAGCATGAATAACGGCGCCGGCGAACTCGGACAGATTATTGAACGGATTAAAAACGAAGCGGGCGCCGGAGCGGAAGCGATAGTGGCCGGCATGAGCGACGGTGCCGACCGGATCGGCCGGATCGTTGAGCAGGCCAAAGCCGGTGCCGACGAAGCTGCCGAAGCTCTTGTCAGCCGCATGAACGACGGTGCGGGTGAACTTGTCCGGGCCGTTGAACAGGTGAAAGAAACTGCCGAAAACGCGGCATCCTTTGTTGCCGGCAGCGTCGAAAAGATTAAGGGCGTTCATAATGAGTTCGGCACCGAGTTTACGGTTCTGGCCGGTCAGATGGACGGCTATGCGGACAAAATCGGGCGTTCTGCCGCGGAAATTGCCGACCGGGGAACGGAAATCAACGAACGTTTCGGCGGTCTGGTTGAGCAGATCAATGCGGAGAGCGCAAAAGCCGACAGCATTTTTGCCGCTTTGGGTGAACAGATGCGTGTTCAGAGCACTGCCATCAATGACAACTTCAACCGTCAGCGCGAAGACCTGATGGACGTCGTCAATCTGGTCAGCGCCCAGACCCGTTTAGGCGAAGCTGCATTAAATGAACAGTACAAATGCTTGATGGACGTTTCCGACGCAGTTTCCCGCAAAATGACGGGTTTAAGCGATCAGTTTAAGAAAAACACCGGCGGACTGCAGGAAAATGCGGCGGCCATGTCGGCGGAAATTTCCGCGCTGGCGGATCACCTGCTGCAAATCGGCAGCACCATGGGACAGACCACTCAGAATTCCATTGCCGGCATAGAGCAGGTCAATCAGGCGCTGGTTCTGTGTTCGGACAATCTCAACCAGGCGACCGACAACGCCGCCGCCAACATGAACAAGGTGACGGAAGACTACCACCGCTGCCTGAACGGTTTCGGCGCGGTTACCGAAGAAAGCAACTGTGCGCTGAACGAAGCGGCCGGACTGATTGCCGCGCAAAACGACAAGATGGCGCAGATTGCCGAAGACACCAAAGCGCTGACGGATTATTTCAACAATCTGATGAACAACGCTTCCGAGCAGTTGATTGAAAAAGCCAACGTTGCCCATGACCGGATTCGCGAACTCGGCGAGGGGCTTCAGCAGCTGGGCAGACAGCTGGAGGAAACCGCCGGCAGCAGTGCGGAGCATTTTGCCGCTTCCGGCGAAAAACTGCGCTCTGCGGTTGCCGAAGTGATGACCGATGCCGAGCGCGTTGCCGGCGAGGTACGGGCTTCGCACGAAGCCTTTAAAGAGCAGTCGGACAATCTGCGGGCAACCGCCGACGAAACGCTGACCAAAGTCAGCGAAGTGATGGGCAGTTTCAGCGGCAGTCTGGAGGAATTTACCGCCAAGAGCAACGCGATTGTCGACAGCACCAGTAACTTTAACGGCGTGATCAAAAAGCAGATCGAACTGCTTGACATCGGTGCCAAGCAGGCCGGCAGCGAACTGGCGGACATTGAGAAGCGCTACCGCGAAATGAAGGTTGAAAACTTCCTCAAGAATGCGACTTCCATTATCGAAAAACTGGAAACGCTGGCGGTTGACATCAACATGATCTTCAACCCCGAAAGCCAGGATAAACTTTGGCAGAAATATTATGAAGGCGACACCGACGTCTTCGTCCGTTATCTGTCGCGCACCATGAGCCGCAAACAGGTGGTGGCGATCAAGGAGGAATTTGAGAAAAATCCGGAATTCCGCAAGATGGTCAATGCCTATATGGGCGAGTTCGAGGAACTGATCAACCGCGCCCGCGGCTGCGAAAAGTCGGGCATTCTGCTGTCGGTTATTTCCGGTGCGGACATCGGCAAAATCTACTATGTTATCGCCCGGGCTTTGGACAAGCTGAATTAATCTTATGAAAATACTCGATTTTGACAGTCAGGTATTTTTGGCGCCGATGGCCGGTATAACGGACCGGCCGTTCCGCGCATTGACGGCATCTTTCGGCGGCGGCAACATTGTTTCCGAAATGGTGGCGGTTAATGCGCTGGAGCGCAAGAACGCCAAAACCTGCCGCATTGCGGACGTGCGCGACGAGCCTTATCCGGTGGTCGTGCAGCTGGTCGGCGGCGATCCGGCTTTGTTTGCCGAAGCGGCAAAGCTGGCGGCCGACCTCGGCGCGCACAGCCTGGACATCAACATGGGCTGTCCGGTAAGGAAAATCGTCAACAACAATTCCGGTTCGGCACTGATGAAAGATCCGCTGCTGGCGGCCAAAATCATCGAAACGACGGTGGCGGCAACCCCGCTTAAAGTCAGCGTGAAATTCCGTAAGGGATGGGATCATGATCATGTCAACGCGGTTGAATTTGCCCGCATGTGTGAGGAAAGCGGCGCTGCTTACGTGACCGTTCATGGCCGTACCCGCAGCGATTTTTATGCCGGTACGGCGGATTGGGACATCGTTGCCGCGGTAAAAGACGCGGTTAAAATTCCGGTGGTTGCCAACGGCGACGTTTCCGACGCGGCTTCGGCGGCAAAAATTCTGCGCCATACCGGCGCCGACGGGCTGATGATCGGCCGCGCGGCTCTCGGCGCGCCATGGCTGATTGCGGATATTGACCGCTTTTTAAAAACCGGAAAAGAACCGGAAACGCCGGCACCCGGAACGATAAAAACGGTGCTGATCCGGCATATTCGCGGCTTGTGCGATTATTACGGCGAACGGACGGCGCTGCAGCTTTCGAGAAAATATGTCTGTTGGTACTGCAAAGGGTTGCACGATGCCAAAAGGTTTCGCGAGCAGTATACGAAAATAGGCAGTCTGGCAGAAGCGTTTGCGGCGGCGGAAGCTTATTTTGACGGTTTGGAGAAAGACATAACGGAGGAAGAAAGATGAAAATCATCGTCGGCGGCGCCGGCAGCGTCGGCAAGAGCATCGTCGCCTATTTGAGCCGCGGCAACAACGACGTGGCCGTGGTTGACGAAGACGAAAGAAAGTTAAACGAAGTCGCCCGCGAATGGGACGTGATGCCGGTTTTGGGTTTGGTCGCCCATCCTGACGTGCTGCAAAAGGCCGAAGCCGGCAAAAGCGACCTGCTGATCGCTGCAACCGAAAGCGACGAAGTCAACATGATTGCCTGCCAGGCGGCATATTCGCTGTTTAATGTTCCCCGCAAAGTGGCGCGCATCAGCGCCCGGGTGTATCATAAGGCGGCCTGGGGCGGCTTGTTCGGCGACCACGACATTCCGGTGGATCTGGCGGTTTCCCCCGAATATGAAATTGCCGGCGCCATCAAACGGGTGCTTCAGTTTCCGGGCATTTCCGGAATTTGTCCGTTTGCCGGCAAAAAGCTGATGCTGCTGTCTTTCCGCTGTCCGAAAAAGTCGCCGCTGCTGCAAATTCCGCTTGACCATCTGGAACGGGCGGAGCCTGATCTGCATATTGCGGTGGTCAACGTCATCCGCAGCGGCCGCGGTTTCATTCCCGGCAGCGACGACACTTTCCATGCCGGTGACGAAATTAACCTGCTGGCGGCGGCAGACGAAGTCGAAGACGTCATCCGCGCCTTCGGCCTTGAGCGCAAGGACAACGAACGGGTGCTTATTTTTGGCGGCGATCAGATTGCCGAATATCTGGCGGAAGCGCTGGAAGAAGACGACGGCATTGCCGGCTGCCGGGTGATTGACGAAGATCCGCGCAGCGCCGCCCGTCTGGCGGAACATCTGAACAACACGGCGGTGTTTAACGGTTCGGTCATGAGCGACGTGGTGCTTGCGGAAGCCGGCATTGCCGACGCCGATGCGGCGGTTGCGGTCACCGGCGAGGACAAGGACAATATCATTGCCGCGATGATTGCCCGCAAAAACGGGGTGGAAAACACTTTTGCCCTGGTCAATTCGCGTTCGGCCAACACTCAGATGATCAACGTCGGCGAGAATATCCTGATCGACCGTACCACCATTACCATTTCCGCCATTTTGAAGGAACTGCGCAAGGTGCGGCTGAACAACGCCTGCACGCTGGGGTTGTCGGGAGAGGTATGGGAAATCGCCGTTGACGGCAATTCGACTTTGATCGGTTCGACTTTCGCACAGCTCGGCCTGCCTGAGGAAAGCCGTGTCTGCGCCCTGATCCGCAAAGGAGAAACGAGATTTTTACCCGCGGCGGACGAGCAGGTGGAAGAAGGCGACGTGTTGGTCTTTTTTGTTGCGCCGTCGTCAATTCGCCGGGCGGAAAAAATCTTTGCATAATTATCCCCTTGTTTCATAACAACTCTTTACTATTTTTACAAAATAGGGTTACAATCGGACAAACGACAAACAATAATAAAAAGGAATATAGGACAATGTCACAAAAAGTTCAGGAAGATTTTTTAGGCGATATCCGGAAAAACGAAATTGCAGTAACCGTTTTCCTCATCAACGGCGTTAAGCTGCAAGGGGTCATTACCTGGTTTGACGACGCCTCCATCCTGTTGCGCCGCGACGGACACACCCAGTTGATTTACAAACATGCGGTTTCGACCATCATGCCCGGGGTGGCGGTTGACATTGCCGCCAAAGCCGACAAAGAGTAAGTCTTGGCGGAAAACATATTTGAAATTCCGGCGGTAAAAACCGGCATCGTTTATCCGGAAACGCCGGGTGAAAAAGCTTCCCTTAATCCGGAGCAGCGGCTGGAGGAAACCGTCAGGCTGGCGGCGGCGATCAATCTGGAGGTGGCATTTGCCGAAATTGTCCGGCTGCGGCAGATTCGTCCCGACGCTTATTTCGGCAAAGGGGTGATCGGACGTTTTCGCGAAGCGGCCGCCGCCGGCGGGGTCGAACTGCTGATCGTCGATGCTGCCCTGACCCCGATCCAGCAGCGCAATCTGGAAAAGGCGCTTGATCTGAAAGTGATTGACCGCACGGCGTTGATCCTTGAAATTTTCGGTGAACGGGCACAGACCCGGGAAGGTTCGCTGCAGGTTGAACTGGCACATCTGACCTATCAGCGCAGCCGGCTGGTGCGCAGCTGGACCCACCTGGAACGTCAGCGCGGCGGTGCCGGCTTCCTCGGCGGTCCCGGCGAAACCCAGATTGAACTTGACCGCCGCATTATCGACGAGAAAATCACCAAAATCAAAAAGGCGCTGGAAAAAATCAGACAAACCCGCAGCCTTCAGCGTACGGCGCGAAAGCGGGTGCCGTATCCGGTGGTGGCACTGGTCGGCTATACCAACACTGGCAAGTCCACATTGTTCAACCGCCTGACCAGAGCCGGCGTTTTTGCCGAAAATCTGCTGTTTGCCACTTTGGATACCACCATGCGGCGGCTGACGCTGCCTTCGGGACGGGAAGTCATTCTTTCCGATACGGTCGGTTTCATTTCCGATCTGCCGCATGAGTTGGTAATGGCCTTTCGCGCCACGCTGGAAGAAGTGCTGGAAGCCGACGTCGTGGTTCAGGTGCTGGACGCCGCCAACCCCGGTTGCAAGCAGCAGCGGCGGGACGTGTTGACGGTGCTGGCCGGTCTGGGGCTGGACAAGATTGAGCATCAGCCAAACTATCTGGAAGTTTACAATAAAATTGATCTGGCGCCGTCTTTTGCCGCCCCTTCCGCCAATGCGGTGAAAGCGTCGGCACTGACGGGAGAAGGCTGCAAAGAACTTTTGCGGAAGCTGGACGACGTTTTGGCGGCCGGCAGCGCGGTTATTGACGTGAATATACCGTCTTCCGACGGCAAAACCATTTCCTGGCTGCATCGTAACGGCGAAGTCCTGTCCTGCCTGCCGGGAGAAGAATTTTTGAAAATGTCGGTACGTTTGGACGCGGCCGCGCAGAGCCGGCTGACCGCGCTGTTGAAAAACGCGGCCGATTGAAAAACTTTTTTTTGCTCCTATATCAATGCGGAAACGTTTATTTGATACGGGAGAAACGATATGCTGGTTTTATTGTGCGCTTTTATTCTGACCGCCTGTTCCTCAACCCCCGGCTATAATGAGCAGCTGGAAAGCTGGGTCGGCGTGTCGGAAGAACATCTGGTGGACAACTGGGGAATGCCGGACAGTACCTTTACGCTGGACGCCGACACCAGGGTTCTGACTTATGTTGAATACGACGGAGAAGGGGATCGGGAAGTTTATTCCGAACAGATTTATTATCCGGCAATTTCCGGGCAGAATTTTCCCGGTCCGAACCCGGATGGGGAAAATATTGAGTATTGCAAAATTTCCTTTACCGTCGACAACAGCGTTGTCACCGGTTACAATTTTAACGGCGACGACTGTGCGGGAAAACTGCTGCCGGGCGGTTCAAACTAGTACGCAGGCGTAGAGGACGGCAAAAAAATGCATGACCGTGCCGGCAAGCACCATCAGGTGCCAGACGGCATGGGTGTATTTTTTGCTTTTCCAAACGTAAAAGAAAACGCCGAAAGTGTAAAACAGGCCGCCGAGGACGAGAAACAGCGCGCTGACGGCGCTGATTGCGGCAAACAGCTGCCGGGAAACGAAAATGATTGCCCAGCCCATGATCAGATAAAGCGAAATCGACCACAGTTTGGTGCCGCTGCCGGAAGTGACGATTTTCAAAACCGTGCCGATGAGCGCCAGGCTCCAGATGACGGCAAAAACCGACCAGCCGACCGGCCCGCGCATGTTGACCAGCAAAAAGGGCGTGTAACTGCCGGCGATCAGATAGTAGATGGCGATGTGGTCAAACTTTTTCAAAACCTTTTTCACCCGCGGATAGGGCACGGCGTGGTAAAGGGTGGAGGCCGTGTAGAGCAAAATCATCGAAACGCCGAACACGGCGGTGGAGGCGACGGTCCAAAGGTCGCCGTATTTTGACGACAGGCTGACCAGAACCGCCAGGCCGGCGACGCTGAAAATGATCCCCAGTCCGTGGATGGCGCAGTTGCATACTTCCTCGCCGAAAGTGTAGGGGCGGATCGCCGATGATGTTTGCATGTTAAAAAACTCCTTTTTTTGCTCTCTTGTTTTTTTCGTTTGTTTATCGCATCTGTTTTTGCATCTTTTGCTTTTTCAACCGAAATCGCAACCGTGATATTAGATAAGACGGACAGATTGAAAATCAAGGGCGGCGGATTAACAAAAAACTAAGTTTTGCCGGATATACTGTCGGCATAATTTATGAAATGCGAGGTTTGTCATGTTACTCAGTCAGATATTGGCGGGCGTTCCGCTGGCGGAAAAGCTTTCCGGCGATACGGAAATTTCCGCGGTCGAACTCGATTCGCGAAAAACGGTGCCGGGAGCGTTGTTTATAGCCCTTAACGGAAAGAATTCCGACGGCAGAAAATTTATTCCCGACGCATTGGAAAAAGGCGCTGCCGCGGTTTTGTACGACGGCGATTATACTCCCCCGGCAGCAGACGGAGTTTTGTTCGTCAGGGCCGACGGTGATATGCGGCAAAATATTGCCCGGGCGGCGGCCAATTTTTATAAACCGGTTCCGCCGTATATTTCTGCCGTTACCGGAACCAACGGCAAGACCTCAATTGCCGATTTTACCCGCCAGCTGATGAAGAAACTCGGCTATTCCGCGGCCAGCATCGGCACTGTCGGCGTGGTTTCCGACGTGGCGGAAAATGCGGAAACGCTTACCACACCGGACAGCGTGACTTTGCACCGGATTTTGCGCGATCTGGCGGTCAGGGGCGTCGACTATGTTTCGCTTGAGGCCTCAAGCATCGGCATTGAACAATACCGGCTGGACGGTTTGAAAATCAAAGCGGCCGGCTTTACCAACTTCACCCAGGATCACCTTGACTATCACCTGACCATGGAAAATTATCTGAAGGCCAAGGAAGAGCTTTTTTCCCGGGTAATGGAAACTGACGGAACCGCGGTTTTGAACGCCGACATTCCCGAATTTGCGGAACTGGCGGAAATTTGCCGCCGCCGGGGAATTAAAGTGATGTCTTACGGCCGTAACGGCAGCGATTTGAAAATATTGTCGCGGGTACCGCATGCGGAGGGACAAACGCTGGAAACGGAAATAGAAGGGCGTCCGTATCGGCTGGAACTGCCGTTGATCGGCGAATTTCAGGCGATGAACGTGCTTTGCGCCGTCGGCATGGTGATTGCCATGCATGGTTTTTCCGGCAAAATCATAGACAGTCTTCCGCATTTGAAAGGCGCGCCCGGCCGTCTTGATCTGGCCGGCCGGCTGGCAAACGGTGCGGCGGTTTACGTCGATTATGCCCATACGCCGGATGCGCTGGAAAACGTGCTGAAAACCATGCGCCATCATACGGCAGGCAAATTGTGGGTCGTTTTCGGCTGCGGCGGCGACCGTGATAAGCTCAAGCGCCCGATCATGGGCAGAATAGCCCGCGAACTGGCGGACAGGGCGGTGGTGACCGACGACAATCCGCGTACCGAAGATGCGGCGGAAATCCGTCGGCAGATTTTGTGCGAATGTCCCGATGCCGCGGAAATCGGCGACCGGGTGGAAGCGATCAATTATGCCGTTTCCCGTTTGGGAGAAGGTGATATGTTGGTTATTGCCGGCAAAGGGCACGAAAACGGCCAGAAAATCGGTGACAGGATTATCCCGATGAACGACTTGGAAGAAGCGGCCAAAGCGATTGCGCGGCTTTCCCGCTGACGTTTTCCCTGCCGGTCAGAGCGCCGGCAGCGTTACGACAAGGCGTCTGACTGCCGTTTCTGCCGCTCATTTCCCGGTCGGCGGCAATGCCGGCAAAGTTACGATAAAGCACTTTTCGTTTATGCCGCGGCATTCTGCTATTCGAAGCGTCTGACTGCCGTTTCTGTCGCTCATTTCCCGATCAATGGTAAAACCAACTCTGTTATGGTAAAACGCTCTTCGTTTTTTTTGCTGACAATTTTTCTGAAAGACTTGAAAAAAAACGGCTGCAATCTGTTGATTTGCAACCGTTTTCCTTTTGAGAATAACTATAACAAAAAAAGGATCAATTTTTTGTTATACAAAAGCACTATATCATCTTTTTTTATAAAAGTCATCTAACTTGTTATTTTTAGGAACAATTTTTTTAATCAGAAAAATCTGATGCTAACCTGTTGATGTATAACAAAAAATTGATCGTTTAAATCCAACGGGGACGATTGAAAGGATAACGGCCGCGGCAGCAGCGGGGATATCGGCCGTTTTTTCTTTCGGTAAATGTTCCCGTCTTTTTCTTTTTTATAAAACGCGGTCGGAGAAATAACCGGGCTAAAACGGCCGGTGAACATGAGACGGAAACGGCTGCGAATATGTAGTAGTTTGATCAAGATTAAAAGCGATAAGCGGCGTTGTTCGGCAGCCAGACATTCAGTGCCCGGTAAACCGGGAGAAACTGTAAGAAACATGATAAAAAAATCTTCCTCCGTCGGGGAGAAAGATTTTTTTGTTTTTCGTAAAGCCGTCGGCGCTATTTTTTGGCAGCGATGATTTTAACCGCGTCTTCCAGCGTCGGTTCCTTGTCCTTGAACTCTTTCGGCAGCGCATAATTGGTCTTGCCGCATTTCAGGTAGGGACCGTAGCGCCCGTTGTTAAGTGTGATTTCGAGTTTGCTTTCCGGGTGGGTGCCGATCACTTTTGCCGGCGTTTTTTCGGCGGCGCCTTTCAGCAGCTCTTCTGCCCGTTCCAAAGTGATGGAAAAGACGGTGTCGTTGCCGTAAAGCGATTTGGACTTGTTGCCCTGTTTCAGATAGGTGCCGAATTTGCCGATGTTGACCTCAATGCCGTTGCCGAGCTGGCGGGGCAGGGAAAGCAAAATCTGCGCCTGTTCAGGCGTAATTTCTTCCGGTGTAATCCCTTTGGGCAGCGAGCAGCGTTTGGGCTTGACTTTGCCTTTGGGGTCGTCTTCGCCGAGCTGGACATAATGTCCGTAAGGACCTTTTTTGAGATATATCTTCTGTTCGTTCATCTCGCCCAGAACCCTGTCTTCCGGGTTGGGAGCTCTTGTGGCCGCGTTGGCGGCGGCAGCTTCCTCTTCGGCGGTAGTGTCAACCAGCTGCTGGGTGTATTTGCATTCCGGATAGTTCGAGCAGCCGATGAAAGCGCCGAATTTGCCGAACTTGATGCCGAGACGGCCGGTTTTGCATTCCGGACAGCTACGCGGATCGCTGCCGTCTTCCCGTTCGGGGAACAGGTGTTTGGCCAGCACTTCGTCGATCTTGTCGATCACTTCGCTCATCTGCAGCGGCGTGACGGCGTCGATGTTTTTGATAAATTTGGCCCAGAAACCGGTCAGCAGCTTGCGCCATTCCATTTCCCCGGCGGAAATGTCGTCGAGGAATTCTTCCATCTGTGCGGTAAAGTCATATTCGACGTATTTATGGAAGAAATTTTCAAGAAACGCGGTGACGATTCGTCCGCGTTCTTCGGGGATAAAGCGCAGTTTTTCCACCTTGACGTATTTGCGTTCCTGCAAGACGGCGATGATGGTCGCATAAGTGGACGGCCGGCCGATGCCCAGTTCTTCCAGTTTTTTGACCAGACTGGCTTCGGTAAAGCGCGGCGGCGGCGCGGTAAAGTGCTGGTCGGTAAAGATTTCGCCCTTGGTTTCCTTTTCGCCCGGTTCGACGTTCGGCAGGATGCGGTTTTCGTCGTTTTCCTCTTCGTCGTCAAAACTTTCCTGATAAAGCTTCAAAAAGCCGTCAAAAGCAATAACCTGGCCGTTGGCGCGCAGCGTGATCTGTCCGTCGGCGGAAGTTGAATCGATGCTGACTTTGTCAAGCACCGCCGGGTTCATCTGGCAGGCGACCGTACGTTTCCAGATCAGTTCGTAAAGGCGGTGGGCGTCGTTGTCAAGCTTGGCTTCCATCTTTTTCGGCGTGTTGGTGACGTCCGAAGGTCTGATCGCCTCGTGCGCTTCCTGCGCGTTTTTGGATTTGGTTTTGTATTCTTTCGGCGCTTTCGGCAGATACTCGTCGCCGAAATACTTGACGATGACGTCGCGGCAGGCGGCGATTGCTTCTTTGGAGAGGTTGACGGCGTCGGTACGCATATAAGTGATCAAACCGTCTTCATAAAGCTTTTGCGCAATCTGCATGGTTTTCTTGGCGGAAAAACGCAGTTTGCGGGCGGCTTCCTGTTGCAGGGTAGAGGTTGTGAACGGCGCTGCCGGATAGCGGTTGGCCTTTTTGCGTTCGACGTTTGCCACCGCAAATTCCTGCGCTTCGATTTTGGCCTTGGCGGCGAGCGCCTTTTCTTCCGTATTGATGTCGAACTTTTCGAGTTTTTTGCCGTCAAGCACGATCAGCCGAGATTTGATCAGCGCCTGTTTGGAGGTAAACAGTTCTGCGTCGATCGTCCAGTATTCTTCGGGTTTGAAGTTCTCGATTTCAATTTCCCGCTCACAGATCAGGCGAAGCGCAACCGACTGTACCCGGCCGGCGGATTTCGACCCCGGCAGCTTGCGCCACAAAACCGGCGACAGGTTGAAGCCTACCAGATAGTCGAGCGCGCGCCGCGCCATATAGGCGGAAACCAGATTGTCGTCAATCTGACGCGGGTTTTTGATGGCTTCGGTTACCGCCGATTTGGTGATTTCGTGAAAGACGACACGTTCTATTTTTTTGTCTTTGATTTTGCCGCGGGCTTTCAGTTCTTCCAGAATGTGCCAGGCAATCGCTTCTCCTTCCCTGTCCGGGTCGGAGGCGAGGATAATGGTGTCGGCGTCTTTAACCGCCGCGATGATGTCGTTTAAGCGTTTTTTGCCGCCCGGACTCAGTTCCCAGCTCATGGCAAAATCGTGATCCGGCTGTACGGAACCGTCTTTGCTCGGCAGATCGCGGATATGTCCGAAGCTGGCGAGCACCTTGTAGTCGGAACCGAGGTATTTGTTGATGGTTTTGGCTTTGGCCGGAGATTCTACGATAACTAACTTCATCTTCTTACTTTCATGTTTTTGCCGGTCAGGGCAATTTTGTTGCCGGGCAGGCGGATGATTTTGTCTTCCATTTCCAATTCGATCAGGAGCATTGCCACGCTCGGGGCATCGAGTCCCGAACTGCGGATGATTTCGTCCGTGTCCGTGCCTTCCGCCGACAAATACGCCAAAATCGAATTTTTATCGCAATTCTTTACCGGTGGAATATCGGCAGTTTTTTGCAAATTGTCAAGGGTCTTTGTAAATAAATCGCATTCGCCGCCGTCGGTCGGCCGGAGTGGTTCCGGTCTGATTTTGCTGTTTAAAACATTCAGAATGTCGGCGGCGTTTTCCGCCCACAGCGCGCCGCGGCGCAAAAGCGAATTGGGGCCTTCCGAACGCGCTTCCCCGGGTGATCCGGGGATTGCGAAAATCAGCCGGTTGCGGTCGGCGGCCATGCGGGCGGTAATCAGCGAGCCGGATTTGCCGGTCGCTTCCGCCACCAGTACGGCTTCGCTCAGGGCGGCGACGATCCGGTTGCGGCGGGGAAAATTGCCGCTTTGGGCAATGGTGCCCATCGGATATTCCGATACCAGCAATCCCTGTTCGCCGATCTGATGATACAGTTCTTCGTTTTCCGGCGGGTAGATCCGGTCAATGCCGGTGCCGAGCACGGCAATCGTCGGTCCCCGGCGTTCTTTGGCATACATGGCGCCCTTGTGCGCCGCGGCGTCAATTCCCCGCGCCATGCCGGAAACGATCAGCACGTCGTTTTCGGTCAGTTCAAAAGATATTTTGGATGTCAGCTTGCGGCCGATGATGGTGGCGTTGCGGGTGCCGACCACCGCCACTGCCGGCCGGTGGTTTAAAAGCGCGATGTTCCCTTTGACGTAAAGCAGCGGCGGCGCATCGTCAAGTTCCGACAGTTTTTGCGGATAGCGGGGATCGGCGGAGGAAAGAACGACGGCGCCGAAACTGCGGACACGCTCCAGTTCTTCTTCCGCCCATTGCCGGGACGGCACCTTTTTTTTGGCGGCGGTTTCCCGCAAGGCTTCTTCTGCCGAGCCGAAGCGGGCAAGCAGCCGCTTAAAGCCGACCGGTCCGATCCCTTCGGTGTTGATCAGCTGCAGCCGGGCCGCGATATCGTCGTCTGCGGTCATTATTTCTTTGCGCTTTCCGCCTTGTCTTGACCGTTTTCTTTTGTATTGCCGGTCGTTTTATCTTTTTTGCCGAAGGAAATTTTGCTTTCTTCGCCCTTGATCAGCCGGCGGATGTTGGCATGATGGCGGACAACCACCAGAAGAGCGACCGCGGTGAAAAAGACGCTTTCGACTTCGCCGGCATAGAAATAGGCGTAAAGCGGCGTCAGCACCGCGGCGGCCAGCGCGGCAAGGGAGGAGTACCTAAACAAAAAGGCGAAAACCAGCCAGGTGGCAAGCGCCATCAGCGCAATTGCCGGGTTGATTACCAGAATGAAACCGAAGGTGGAGGCCACGCCTTTGCCGCCTTTGAATTTCAGCCAGACCGGGAAATTGTGGCCGATGATGGCGGCGGTGCCGGCGTATAAGGCGGCAACCAGGTTGGTTGAGGTGAAGATGCCGGCAAAAAACATGTCTTCGGCCGGCACGAAGCGAAGCGCCAGCCAGGCGGCAAAACCGGCCTTGGAAGCGTCGAGCAGAACCGTCAGCAGAGCCAGGTCTTTGCGTCCGGTGCGCAGCACGTTGGTGGCGCCGATGTTGCCGGAGCCGATTTTGCGAATGTCGCCGAGACCGGCCAGCCTGGTGACGACCAGACCGAAGGGAACGGAGCCGAGCAGATAGCCGCCGATAATGCAGATGATGAAAGTTTCCGTCATGACAATGTCCTTCCGTTGTTGATTTTGCCTTTATGTTTAAAACAGTTTGCCGCCGATTTAAACCCTTTTTTGCCGCTTATGCAACGATGCCGGCGCATGTTCCTGCTTGACAAGAAGACAAAATATGTCAAAATAAAAAAATCAGTAAATTTTTTTGTTTATTACTTTGTCGTTTTTAACGGTCTTTTCTTTTTTTATGAACTTTTTCTGTTAAACTTAAAATATATGAATATGAAAAAGAAGATGATCCTTTCGGTCACGGCGTCTTTCGCCCTGTTTTCAACCGCTGCCTGCGCAGTCGGAACAAGCATTGCCGACCCGGCAAAACAAATGCTGCCGGCTTATGCCGCAATCGTAAGCGTTTTTCCGTCGGAACATAAAGTTCCCGCCCCGGAAAAAGAGAAAAAGCCCTTACCCGTCTTGGGCGAGATGATTTTGGTAAAACCGCTCAAAATCAAGGATCTGCTTCCGATTTACCTGAAAAAGAAAAAATGGTAATTTCCGAAGCTGAGAAAAAATGCCCCCTGTCTTGACGGCAGGAGGCGTTTTTTTGTATTGATGTCTTACAGAGTATCTCCCTTTTAATGGAGGTGAATGCTCACGACGACGATGCTGTAAGAAAATAAGGAAAAGGCACCCAAAGGTGCCTTTTCTATAGAACCCACGGTTTACCGGGGAATATCTGTTTGACAATTAATAACTGCGGGCGTAAATGACGTCGACGGTGGCGTCTTTGGCGCCGGTCAGCAGACATTCGCCTTTGCTGCCGCTCTGGTCGAAAGGAATGCAACGGATGGTAATTTTCAGCGCTTTCAGCAGTTCTTCCGAGTTCGGGTCGCCGCTCCATTTGCCGCGGACGAAAGTGACCGCGTTTTTGTCGCCGTCTTTGATAAAGCGGTTGGCATTGGCAAAATACTTTTCAAACTCCTCATGAGTAACGATATCCGTGCGGATATTGTTTTCCAACCGGGCTTTGGCACGTACGAACATTTCGTGCTGGATGTTTTCCAGCCGCTCGGACAGCCCCCGGGCAAACTCTTCGCGGGCAATGATTTCCTTGCCTTCCGGCGTGCCGAGTTTCAAACGCTCTTTAACCATTACCTTGCCGCCTTCGGCGTCGCGCATGCCGATTTCGCAGATCACCGGCGCCCCTTTGCGGGTCCATTCCCAGAACTTGTCGACGCTCGATTTGTTGCGGTTGTCAACTTTGATCCTGACTTTTTCGCCGAACGGCGTCAGACCTTTCAGCGAAGCTTTGACTTCTTCAATATATGCCATGATCTTTTCCCGGTCGGCTTCATTTTTGATTACCGGCACCAGAACAACCTGATAAGGCGCGATCCGCGGCGGAACCGCCATTCCTTCGTCGTCGGCGTGGGTCATGATGAGGCCGCCGATCAGACGGGTGGAAACGCCCCATGACGTGGTGTAGGCAAATTCCTGTTTGCCTTCGCTGTTGACAAAGCTGATGCCGGCCGATTTGGCAAAATTCTGGCCGAGGAAGTGGGAGGTTCCCGCCTGCAGGGCCTTGCCGTCCTGCATCATTGCTTCAATGCAGTAGGTGTCGACCGCGCCCGGAAACTTTTCGTGTTCCGGTTTGCGTCCGGTAATGACCGGCAGCGCCAGAGCGTTTTCCGCCACATCACGGTAAATTTCGAGCATCTGTTTGGTTTCCGCTTCGGCTTCGGCGGCGGTGGCGTGTGCGGTGTGTCCTTCCTGCCAGAGAAATTCGCGGGTGCGCAAAAACAGGCGCGGCCGCATTTCCCAGCGCACGACGTTGGCCCACTGGTTGACGAGCACCGGCAGGTCGCGGTAAGATTTGATCCATTTGGCAAAAGAGTCGGCGATGATGGTTTCCGACGTGGGGCGCACGATCAGCGGTTCGTCGAGCGGCGACTGGGGAACCAGCTTGCCGTCTTCCATGCCGAGGCGGGAATGGGTAACGACCGCCATTTCCTTGGCAAATCCCTCGACGTGGTCGGCCTCTTTCTGGAAAAACGAAAGCGGAATAAACATCGGAAAGTAGCAGTTATCATGCCCGGTTTCTCTGAACTTTTCGTCAAAGATGTTGCGGATGTTTTCCCAAATGCCGTAACCCCACGGCTTGATCACCATACAGCCCGGCGAAACCGAGTTTTCCGCCATTTCGGCAGCGGCGACGACGTTTTGATACCATTCGGGGTAGTTTGCTTCTCTGGTGTTTTTCAATGCCATTTTAGTTTATTCCTTGTTCGTTGGTTTAATTTTCTTTGTAAAACGACATGAACTTAGCAAATTTTATTTTATTTGTGAATAGCAAATGTGGTATAAGCACCATAAAATATAAGGGAAAATTTGTGAAACGCGGCATAAATGCCGTAACATGCCGCACGAATACGTCAAAAAAACCGGGCATGCGCCCGGTTTTTGCCTGCAGAAGGAAAAAATTACAAAATATCGTCAATCTCGCGTACCGCCTTGCGGTTTTCGCGGCTGGCCCTGATCGCTTCCTTAAAGCTTGCGCGTTCGTTTCTGTTTTTCGTCATCTGTTCGGAAACGGCCTTGATCTGCGCGGTTGCCAGATTGCGGTTGGCTTCTGCCTGCGCGGTCAGCAGTTTTTTCTGTTCTTCGTTGAAAGACGACTTGTCGATTTTCTTGATCGCTTTCTGGTAGTCGTCGTTGATGTCTTCAAGCTTGTCTTCCGCCCAGTCGCGTCGATGGTCTTTGGCGCCGGCGTCGGCCGCGCAGACGAAAATGACGGCGGGAACGAGAGCGGCGGCCGCCAGTCGGTAAAACCTTCTGTTCATGATTGAAATCCTCCGGTTAAGGGTTAAAAAACTGTAGTATTTTCCATATAATCGGCAAACGCCGGCAGTCAAGGCCGGGGCAAAAAATAACTTGCCTAATCCGCAAATTTGTAGTAGCCTGAACAATACAGCCGGGAAACGGGCTGAGGTTTAATGTTTTTAACCTGTTTGTGAAAAGGATTACGATTATGGCAGCAGGAACGGTAAAATGGTTTAATAAGAGAAAAGGTTACGGATTTATCACTCCGGACGAAGGCGAAAAAGATATCTTTGTTCATATTTCGGCAGTAAAAAGCGCAGGGCTGAGAACGCTGAACGAAGGTGACAAAGTCAGCTACGAAACAATGACGGAAAGAGACCGGATTGTTGCCGGAAACATCAAACTGCTGTAGTCTTTAACCCGACAAAACTTTTTAAGCCCTGCCGTGTTAAAGCAGGGCTTTTTGCTGGTTTGTTGGCAAAATATTAACGATTGGCCGCCTATAATGCCGGCAAACGTTAGGTTAACCAAATTATAAGGAATAGCAAATGTCAGAAAAAGCGATGGAAATTTATGACCGGCTGGTGCCGATGGTTGTTGAACAGACCCCGCAGGGCGAACGTTCATTCGATATTTTTTCCCGGCTGCTGAAAGAGCGTATCGTTTTCCTTACCGGACAGGTTGAGGACGACATGGCCTCGCTGGTGTGCGCCCAGCTTTTGTTCCTTGAAGCCGAAGATCCGGACAAGGATATTTTCCTTTACATCAATTCTCCGGGCGGCGTCATTACTTCCGGCATGGCCATTTACGATACCATGCGCTATATCAGCTGCGACGTCAACACCCTGTGCATCGGCCAGGCCTGTTCGATGGGGTCGTTCCTTTTGGCCGGCGGCGCCAAAGGCAAGCGTTTTGCGCTGCCCAATTCGCAGATCATGATCCATCAGCCTTCGGGCGGCGCCAAAGGGCAGGCGGCAGACATCGAAATTCAGGCAAAACTGATCCTTGACATGCGCCGCCGTTTAAACAACATCTATGCCGAAAATACCGGGCAAAAGCTCTCGGTGATTGAAAAAGCGATGGACCGTGACAATTTTATGACCCCGGAAGACGCTTTGAAATTCGGCCTGATTGATCAGATCGTAACCTCCCGCAAAGAAATTGCCAAATAAAAAGGACTGAACAAATGAGTGAAGACAACGGACATAAAGACGACCAGATCTGCTGCTCCTTCTGCGGAAAATCGCAGTCGGAAGTCAAAAAGCTGGTAGCCGGACGCGGCGTTTACATCTGTGACGAATGCATCGATGTCTGCATCAGCATCGTCCATGACGAGATGAACGAAATGGAAAAAGAAAACGGCGGCGAAAAAAGCACCGGCAGCACCATGGAAAAACTGCCGACGCCGTCGAAAATAAAGGAATTCCTCGATCAGTACGTGATCGGGCAGGAGCATGCCAAAAAAGTGCTTTCGGTGGCGGTTTACAACCATTACAAACGTTTAAACAGCAATCATAACAATTCGGACGTGGAAGTGTCCAAGTCAAATGTCATTCTGGTCGGCCCGACCGGCAGCGGCAAAACGCTTTTGGCCCAGACGCTGGCCAAAATCCTCGACGTACCGTTTGCCATTTCCGACGCCACCACTCTGACCGAAGCCGGCTATGTCGGCGAAGACGTCGAAAACATCGTCTTAAAACTGGTGCAGGCGGCAGATTATGATATCGAGAAAGCGCAGCGGGGCATTGTTTATATCGACGAGATTGACAAGATCAACCGCAAGGGGGACGGCCCTTCAATTACCCGCGACGTATCGGGCGAGGGCGTTCAGCAGGCGCTGTTAAAGATCATCGAAGGCACGGTTGCCAACGTCCCTCCGCAGGGCGGCCGCAAACATCCGCAGCAGGAATTTCTGCATGTCGATACCACTAACATTCTATTTATTTGCGGCGGCGCTTTTGCAGGAATTGAGAAAATCATTAACCGCCGCAGCCAGAAAACCTCTATCGGTTTTGGCGCCAAAGTGGCAAGCAAACAGGAAAAACCGGTCGGCGAAGTCATGAAGGACATTCAGCCCGAAGACTTGCTGAAGTATGGTCTGATTCCGGAATTTATCGGCCGCCTGCCGATTATCGCTTCGCTGGAGGACCTGGACGAAAAGGCGCTGGTCAATATTTTGACCGAGCCGAAAAATGCCTTGGTCAAGCAGTATGTTGCGCTGTTTAACATGGAAGACGTCAAGCTGACGATTACCGACGACGCGCTGGCGGCCATTGCCCGCAAGGCGATCGAACGCAAAAGCGGCGCTCGCGGTCTGCGTGCGATTATGGAAGAAAAACTGCTGGAGCTGATGTATGATATTCCGGACAAAAAGGAAGTGGCGGAAATTATCATCGACGGCGACGTGATCGATGGCAAAAAAACACCGATTTTGGTTTATAAGGAAGCCAAAAAAGACGCTGTCGGCGCGGAATAGGGCAGCGGTATAAAAGAACGGCGGAAATTTTCCCGGAAAGGACTGATTTCCGCCGTTCGTTTTTTAAGCCCTGCAACATCGGCAAAATAACCAAAAGGATAAGGAGAAAAAATGAATTACCGCTTGTTTTTCAGCCCGACCGGAGGAACGGCGCGTGCAACCGAACTGGTGTGCGGCGCCATGGAAATTCCGTTTGTTGCGGTTGATCTCACTTTGCCTGCCGCCCGCGGGCAGCATCATTGGTTTGCCGCCGACGATCTGGTTGTCTTCGGTCTGCCGGTTTATGGCGGAAGATTGCCGCAGGTTCCCGGTTTGTTTGACGGCCTGCGGGGAGAAAACACGCCGGCCGTGCTTTGCGCCTGTTACGGCAACAGGCATTATGACGATATGCTGCTGGAGTGGAAAACGGAAATGGAAAAGCGGGGCTTCATCTGCATTGCCGCGGCGGCAATTGTCATTCCTCATGTTTACAGCGGGGTGCTCGGACACGGACGTCCGGACGAGGCGGACTTGCCGGCAATCAGAGAATTTGCCCGTGCGGTAATGAATAAGAAAGATAGGACATCGGTTACGGTACCGGGAAGCTTTCCTTATAAAAAATGGGAAAAGCCGTTCCGCACGCCGGAGAAAACCGCCGGCTGCGTCAAATGCGGCCTGTGTCAGAAGGTCTGTCCGACGGCTGCGATCAACGACGACTTTGTCGGTGACCCGGCTGCCTGCATACAATGCATGAAGTGCGTCCGCGTTTGTCCGGTCGGCTGCCGGCAGATGGATATGAGTGCGGTTCGCACATATCTTGAAAGCAACTATTCTGTCCGCCGGGAAAACGAATTTTTTCTCTGAACGCCTTTTACCGCCGGAGTTTTGCTGATTTTTCCTTCGGGCGATACGCTGCCGAAACCCTGTTTCCTTTTCCTCCGGGTGGTTCCGTTGTCAAAATCTTGCTTCCTGCTGCGTTCAAAGTGTGGGGGTATTGCAGTGTTCGCCTTTTTGTCTGCCGCAGCTTGTCCGGTTTACGGTCGAAACCCTGCTTCCATTTCCTCCGGGTGGTTCCGTTGTCAAAATCTTGCTTCCTGCTGCGTCCAAAGTGTGGGGGTATTGCAGTGTTCACCTTTTTGTCTGCCGCTGCTTATTTTATTGTCGAAACCCTGCTTCCATTTCCTCCGGGTGGTTCACTGCCGGAATCTTGCTGTTCTTTCTCCGTGTGATAGTGTTGTCAAAATCTTACTTCCTGCTGCCGTCTTAAATAAAGCGCAAAAAGCACGAACCTGCGCAGTTTTCGTTCAAGGAAATCGCTTGCGGGAGAGAAACTTTTCGTCTGAACGTCCGGCAGATGAATACTTTATGTTCATTTTGGTGCCGAAACCGTTTGTTCCCGGAGCGTTTCCCATCGCTGCCGTTTGTCCGAAATGTCGAAATTGCCGTGATGACATCTGCCATTTTGCCTGCTGTCGCTTGTCCGAAGCGCAAAAACCGTTTGTCTGGCTTAGTTTTCCGTTTGTTTCCGCTTGCCGAAGCGAACGCCATTTTGCCTGCTTCCGTTTTAAATAAAGCTCGAAAACTGCGAGCCTGTCGTTCGTCTGTATGCCTGGTTGAAATACGAATTAAAATGTGCAAGCGGAAAATATATAAGGTGATAAAGAGGAAAGCTGTTTGTTGCTTTATGTTCCGAACGCAATGCACTCCGCATTGACAGGCTTATGAGGATGTTTCGCTTCCCGTCTGTGCGTCTTTGCAGAAGGGCGGAGAGTGTACAAGCGGCTAATACCGTTTACGTTACTTTTGTCCGTTGCCGTTCTTTGCATCTTTTTCCGCAAACGTTATGTTCCTGCCGTTTGGGGAGAGAAAACGTTCAGCCCAATTTTGACCTGCTGACGATAAATTCAGTAGTTTTAAAAAAAATGTTTTTCTGTCGTCCGGGATTTGATGAGGCCGTAATTTGCAACGGTTTGCCTTTCTTCTCCCGACAGAGCATTATCGCTGCCGGTTTTCGGATTTTTGCAAGACGGCCGTTTGTGACGGTTTATTTTTTCCGTCCTTGGCAGGCTTTGATAATGCCGGTTTTTCTCTATTTCTGAATTTTTTCGTCTGAGACCGCAAATTTTTTAACCGTTCTGTTTTTGCTGGCGGTAAAAAACAAGTTTTGAGCAGATTTTTCAACAGATTTTCATCTCTTATCGGATATTTGAGAATTTTTACGGATATTTTTGTGATCATGAAACGCCGGCAGATCCGCTCACTTGCGGCAAAATATCCGGCAATTTGTTCCTTTGGCCGTCCGGCAGCGAAATGCGGTTTGCCGAAAGCAAACGCCGGGCAGAAAAAAGAATCCGACGACCGCCGGACTCAAAAACGCTTACTCAAGAGTGAAAAAAGACGCGTGATCAAAGATCATAAAGGCGCTAACTGATCAAAAGCGAAAAACCGCTTAAAACGTCGATTGTCAGCTTCCGTTCTTCATCATTCAGAATTTTTTGCAGGTAATAAAGCGGGGCATATTGGGAAATGTTTTCCGGCGTGCCGCCTTCCAGCACCGTCTGCATGGCCGATATTTTGTTTTGTGCCAGCGGACTGTCGCTTACGGCGGAAATGATGATTGCCTGCCGGGTGCTGCTGACTTTTACCGTTCCGCCGCGGACAATGACTTCCGCCGCGCACATACAGGCCAGCATGACAGCGCGGTTAAACGGACTGTTGATGATTTTGATGTCTGCCTTGACCGGATGGTTGAGGTTCAGCGTCTGCAGATAGTCTTCGGTCACCTTTTTGACGGTTTCGATATTTTCCAGGTTGGCGTTGGTCAGCCCGAAAGCCATGCGGAAAAATTTCAGCCGCGCGGTCAACACCTCCGAACTGGTTTTCAGGGTGTTTTTGATTTCGTTGATAAAGTCGTCGTCTTCGTCTTCCAGCAGTTCGACCGCGTTGGCAAAGGCGCCGATGTTGCCGATCAGGTCATGGCTGATCCGGGTGCAGATCAATTCCGAAATGTTGATTTTGTCTTCCATTTTGCTTCTTAGAAGTTATAGAGGTTGGTGTTCATGTATTTTTGGTCTTCCCGCGACATCCGGGTATAGTCAAGTTCTTTGAGCATCGGGTCTTCCAGCAGCAGAAAACCGGTGGCGGCTTTCATGTAAGGCTTGTTGCCGCCCATCCCCCAGATGACGTCTTCACGGTTGTCCGGTACGCCGTATTTCTGGTTGATCTTGCGCCAGAAGTCGTAAACCTTGATGTCCCGCAGATACTGCACTTTCTGGCTGCTGCCCTGAATTTTGCGTGCCGACATGCTCTTATAAACGATTTTGTAGATTTTGTTGTTGGTAAAATTGCTGGTCAGGCTGATGCTGATTTCCTCCTGCGTGTCATATTTGACGAATTTTTCGCTTTCGACATACTGGTGGTTGTTTTCTTTTGCCGCCTTGACCACGCAGCTGGCCAGCCGTTCGTAACCGACCACGCCGGCGTTGCGGCACTGTTCCTCAAAACGCCATTTGATAAAATTGGGAATTTCAAATTTCTGCGAAACCTTTTTAAAACCGCGCTTGGCCATGGTCGCTTCCGCCTGCGGCAAATTCATCCTGAGCATAATGCCGGAGATGTCAAAGACCGAGGCGTTGGAGCGGCGGTTGCCGTTTTTGGAATTTTTGACCATGCTTTCAAGGTTGATGCTGCCGACGCCGCGGCCGTTTTCGCCGCCGTCTTCGTCTTCTTCCTTGGAAGAGGAAAGGGCGGTGTTGGCCAGTTTTTCAACCCAGGTTCCGGCCAGCGGAGAGCTGCCTTCGTCCTCTTCTTCCCCGGCCGTTTCCCGGATGGCGTCCGTCAGCGATTTTTGCGTTTTTCCTTTGGCGGTACCTTTTCCGGCGGTTTTGTTTGAAAGGGCTGCCGGTTTTTGTACGGCGGGCGCCCTCAGAGCGGTCTCTTCTTCCGGCAGCGCTGCCTCAATGCTTTCAAATTCGGCGTCGCTGACAGCTTCCGGCTTCATCACCACGCCGCCCTTGACCGACGGCGCAATCGAAGTTTTGGCCGGCGCCGTGGGTTTCTTTTTGGCGGCGGTGATTTTCGGCGCCGGTTCAAACAACATAGCGTCCATTTCGTCAGCCCGGGCGTTGCAGACGAAAAAGATCGAGAAAACAGCAAGATAAAGTAATGTTTTTTTCATTGTGTCAGCCGGTTTGTGGTTTCTTATCAAAATCTTTTTCAATATTACGTTTCAGATTTTTTCAATATTATATTTATTTTCCGAAAATAGCAAACGATAATTTGCAAAAAATCGGCGCTGCGGCCGGCGCCGTTCAAAAGCCGCTTTACATTTCGCCTTCCGCGGGCTATAAAACAAGCATGTTTTGACAAGAAAAGAGGAAAAAGATGGAAAACAAACCCGTTCATGTCATCGGCGCCGGGCTGGCCGGTTCCGAAGCCGCCTGGCAGCTCGTCAGCCGCGGCGTGCCGGTCGTTTTGCACGAAATGAAGCCGCAAAAATATTCTCCCGCGCACCGGGCGCCGGGGTTTGCCGAACTGGTTTGTTCCAACTCGCTGCGTTCGGACGACGATCAGCACAATGCGGTCGGACTGCTGCACCGGGAAATGCGGCTGGCCGGCTCTCTGGTGATGGCGGCGGCCGATGCCTGCAAAGTGCCTGCCGGCGGTGCCCTGGCGGTTGACCGCGACGCTTTTTCCGATTTCATTACCCGCCGTCTCCGCGCCCATCCTCTGATCGGCGTGGAAGAAGGGGAGGTTTCCGCACTGCCTCCGGCCGGCTGGGGACAGGTGATCGTTGCCACCGGTCCGCTCACTTCCGAGGCATTGGCAAAAGACATTCTTTCGCGGGTTGACAGCCAGGCGCTGTCATTTTACGACGCGATTGCGCCGGTGGTGTTTAAGGACAGCATTAACATGGAGGTGGCGTGGTATCAGTCGCGCTATGACAAAGGGGACGGCCGCGACTATATCAATTGTCCGTTGTCGGAAGACGAATATTACCGGTTTGTCGACGCGCTGCTGGCTGCGGAAAAGGCAGTTTTTCACGATTTTGAAAAGCCGAATTATTTTGACGGCTGTCTGCCGATCGAGGTGATGGCGGAAAGAGGCCGCGACACCCTTTTGTTCGGTCCGATGAAGCCGGTCGGGCTGACCGATCCGCATACCGGCCGCCGTCCCTATGCGGTGGTGCAGCTGCGGCAGGACAATTTTGCCGACACTTTGCGTAACATCGTCGGTTTTCAGACCAAGTTGAAATACGGCGCGCAAAAAGAAATTTTCCGCATGATTCCGGGGTTGGAAAATGCCGAGTTTGCCCGTTTCGGCGGCATTCATAAGAATACCTTTATCAAGTCGCCGCTTCTTCTAGACCGCGAACTGCGGCTGAAAACACAGCCGAATATTCGTTTCGCCGGGCAGATTACCGGCTGCGAAGGATATGTGGAGAGCGCTGCGGTGGGGCTGATGGCAGGCTATTTTGCCGCCTGCGAAGCTCTGGAACGGCCGGTTCTGATGCCGCCGGCGGAAACCGCGTTCGGCGCCATGCTGGGGCATGTGACGGCGTGTGTCAACATTGAGGATTTTCAGCCGATGAACATAAACTTCGGCATTTTTCCGGAAATCCGCGGCGAAGTGACGGCTAACGGAAAGTTTAGAAAAATCAAGGGAATCGAACGCAAAAACGCCTATTGCCGGCGGGCGCTGGCGGCGGCGGAAGAATGGGCCGGCAAGACCGGCGGGGCAAAAATAGCTGTTGATTTTGCTTCCCGATTGACCTAAATATAGTGAAGAAACAAACGGAAGAATTTAGACGTTATGAAAGATTTGAAAAAAATAGTCCGCAGTAAAATCAAAAACGGCAGCGGCCGGACGGTTTTCTGGGGAATGCAGTTTCTGCCCAAAGCCAAACGCGAGGCGCTTTATACGCTGTTGGCCTTTGTCCGCCATCTTGAAGACGTGGTCGAAAGCCCGGTGGCTCTGGCCGAAAAACAGGAGATTTTAAGCATGTGGCGCGAAGAAATGGACAACATTTTCGAGCGCAGGGTGCCGGCCACCGACATCGGCCGCCGCATCTATAAAAACTGCATGCGTTTTAAATTGCCGAAAGCGGAATTCTTGAATCTGGTCGACAGCATTTCCGCCAACATCGACAATCCGCTCAAGGCGCCGACCTTAAAACAGCTTTCCGGCTATTGCCGCGGGGTCGGCGGAATGACCGGCAGCCTGTCGCTGAGGGTTTTCGGCTGTACCGACGAGCAGACGATCAGGGAACTTTCGACTTCCCTCGGACTGGCCGTTCAGATTACCAACATCCTGCTCAACGTAAAGGAAGACGCGCAGAACGGCCGTTTGTACATTCCTCAGGAATTGTTGGAAAAAGCGGGCATATCCGCCACCGATCCGAAAAGCGTGGTGGTTGACAAGAATCTGGCGGCGGCCCGGCGAGAACTGGCCCGTATTGCGGCCGAAAATTACCGCAAGGTTTATGAAATTTTGGAAAAACAGGAAAAAACGACCGCCCGTCCGATCCGCTTGATTACCGATCTTTACAGGAAATATTTTGACATCATGGAAAAACGCGGCTGGGAAATCATTTCTCCCAAGCCGCGCGTCAGCAAGTGGTGCAAGTTAAGGATTTTGCTCAAAAACCTGCTGTCAGCTTAATTTCAATACTTCCGCCACCAGTTTGCGGATGCCTTCGTTAACTTCGGCGATCGAATGCGCCAGCATGTAGGCCGGCGTGGTGACGATTTTGTGGGCATGGTCCACGCAGATGTTTTCCACTTCGCAGTTTTGGTGCCGGGCGCCGGTTTTTTCGATTTCGGCCGCCGTTTTCGGATCGTTGCCGATGGTAACGGTAATGCCGTGACGGCCGAGCACGCGGGCAACCAGCGCCGGCGCAATGCAGATGGCGCCGATCGGCATCTGCTTTTCATAAGCGATGACAAGCGCCTGTTCCACGTCGGGATTGACGTCGCAGGCAGCGCCTTTGACCGCAAAGTCGCAGAGGTTTTTGGCCGCGCCCTGTCCGCCGGGGAAGATTACCGCGTCAAACTGGTCGGGGTTGAATTCGGCCAGGCTTTTGATGTTGCCGCGGGCGATTCTGGCCGCTTCCGTCAGCACGTTGCGCGATTCATCGGGTTCGGCCGCTTTGGTATAGTGGTTGACCACCATCGGCTGTCGGATATTCGGGGCAAAGCACTGATAACTTGCGCCCTGGGCGGCAATATTGAGCAGCGTGCAGGTTGCCTCGTGGATTTCGCTGCCGTCAAACACGCCGCAGCCGGCAAGCACGACGGCAATTTTCTTTTCGGAAACAGACATTTTCATCCTCCTGTAGGTTAGAACTTGGCTTTGTCTTTAATTTTTATATCCGCCGGGGCGGAAAATCAACGTTTATTTCGCGGCCTGCTTTCCGGCGGCGTATTTGTCGCCTTTGTCCATGCAGAAAAACCATTCCTGGCATTCGTCGTTGCCCTTTTGCTCTTTGATCCGTTCGTTCATGCCTTTTAATTCCGACGGACAGCCGAGCAGAATGTCTTTTCCCGGCTGCCAGTCGGCCGGAGTGGAAACGCCGTAACGGTCGGTTACCTGCAGGGCTTCAATTACCCGTTTGATTTCGTCGAAATTGCGTCCGGTGGTCTGCGGATAGTACAAAATGGTGCGGATGTATCCTTCGTCGTCAATGATAAAGACGGCACGCACGGCTTTGGTGTCGCTCATGCTCGGATGAACCATGCCGTATTTGCGGGCGACTTCGGCCTTGATGTCGGCGATGATCGGAAAGTCGACCGGCTGTCCGTCGTATTTGCCGAACCGGATGTTGTCCTGAATTTCCTTGATCCAGGCCAGATGCGAGTTGTTGCTGTCGATCGAAAGTCCGATCAGTTCGGCGTTGAGGCTGTGAAAATCGTCGCGCATGGCGGCAAAAGTGGCAATTTCCGAAGTGCAGACCGGCGTAAAGTCGGCCGGGTGCGAAAACAGAACTACCCATTTGCCCCGGTAATCGTCGGGAAAGTTGATTTCCCCGGTGGTGGTTACGGCTTTGAATGCCGGCGCCTTGTCGCCCAGAGCCGGCATGTTGACGGTGACTTGTTCTTCCATTTTTTTCTCCTTTTGTTGATAACGTCGATTTCTCATGCAATATATGATCGGGCCGGCCGCTTTCAACCTTTTGGGCCGCCGGTATTAATCGGCCGTCCGAAGTTTTCTTGGTAAAAAAAAGCAAAATGTTGATGACAAACCGATTTAATCGGTTAATATAAGGCCACATCAAAGTTGCAACAAAACGTCAGGGTGACAGATGAAACCTTTATATAAACGTATTCTGCTGAAGCTTTCGGGCGAAGGCCTGATGGGCGACAAGGCGTTCGGCATGGACGACGGCGTAATCCGCTCGCTGGCCGCGCAAATCAGGGAAGTGCGCGGGCTCGGCGTGGAAGTCTGCCTGGTCGTCGGCGGCGGCAACATTTTCCGCGGCGCCAAAGAAGCTTCGAAAGGGCTGGACCGTTCGGTTGCCGACCAGGTCGGCATGCTGGCTACCGTCATGAACGCTCTTTATTTGCAAAACGCTTTGGAAAAGCTTGGAATTGAGGCGCGGGTCTTGTCCGGGCTGAGCATTCCCGAAGTTTGCGAGGACTACATTTACCGCCGGGCACTGCGCCATTTGCAGAAAAACCGGGTGCTGATCTTTGCCGCCGGCACCGGCTGTCCCTATTTTACCACCGACACCGGCGCCGCCCTTCGCGCTTCCGAGATGAAATGCGACGCGCTGCTGAAGGCGACCCAGGTGGACGGCGTTTATGACGCGGACCCGCGGCAAAACGCCGGTGCGGTCAAATATAACGAAATAAGCTATGACGAAGTCATCTCTAAAGGGCTCGGGGTGATGGACCTGACGGCCGTGTCGCTGGCCAAAGACAACCGGATCCCGATCGTGGTCTTTGCCCAGAAGGGGGAAAACGCGCTGTTGAATGCGGTGACCGGACAGGGTGAATTTACAATCATTAAATAATCAAGAGGTATATGATGTCAGATTACAGCCAAATAAAAGAAAACACCAAAACCAGAATGGAAAAGACGCTGGAAACGCTGCGGGCCGATTTCGGCAGCCTGCGGGCCGGCCGCGCCCATGCCAGTCTGCTTGACGGAATTATGGTGGACGCCTACGGTTCAATGACGCCTATTTCCCAGGTCGGAACCATCAGCGTTCCCGATCCGCGCTGTCTTTCCGTCAGCGTCTGGGATCGCGGTCTGGCCAAAGCGGTGGAAAAGGCGATCATGGAGTCTGATCTGGGGCTGAACCCGGCTTCCGACGGCCAGCTGATCCGCATTCCGATTCCGCCGTTGTCGGAAGAACGCCGTAAGGAACTGGTCAAGGTGGCCGGCAAATATGCCGAGCAGGGCAAGGTGGCCGTCCGCAACATCCGCCGCGATGCTCTTGACGGCATTAAAAAGCTGAAAAAGGACAATGAGATTTCCGAAGACGAGGAAAAACGTTTTAACGACGAAATCCAGAAGTTTACCGATGAGTTCGTCAAAAAGATAGACGACGCTCTGGCGCAAAAAGAAAAAGACATTATGCAGGTATAAGGCCGGGGTTTTCAAGTTGAGCAACGATCAAACTAACAGATTACGGCATCTGGCCATCATTATGGACGGCAACCGCCGTTGGGCCCGCAGGCGCGGGCTGCCGGCGGCCGCCGGTCATCGCAAAGGGGCGGAAACTCTGGAACAGGTCTGCCGCGATGCCAAAGACCTCGGGATAAAATATCTCACCCTTTACGCTTTTTCCACCGAAAACTGGCAACGAGACGCGGAAGAAGTCGCCACTCTGATGGGGCTTTTGCGCGAATATCTGAAAAACGATTTGCAGGAAATTCAGAAAAACAACGTCCGCATTATTTTTATCGGCGAACGCAGCATGCTGGACAAGGACATTGCCGACAGCATGCAGCGGATCGAAAACCAGACGGCGGCCAACACGGATCTCACATTGTGTCTGGCGGTCAGCTACGGTGCCAGACAGGAGATATTAAATGCCGTCAAACGGACGGCCAAACTGGTTCGCGCGGGTGAAATCAAACTTGACGAAGTGGATGAACATTTATTCTCCAATTTGTTGTATACAAAAGATATTCCGGATCCGGATCTGGTGGTGCGCACCAGCGGGGAACGGCGGATCAGCAACTACCTGTTATGGCAGGTCGCCTATGCCGAATTTTATTTCAGCGAAGTCTTATGGCCCGATTTCAATCGGGCGGAACTGGAGAAGATTATCGCCGATTTTAACACGCGGGAGAGAAGATATGGCAAAAACTAAATCCAACATTTTGTTAAGAACGGCAACGGCTCTGATAATGGCGCCGCTGGTGATTGCCGGTCTTTATTTCGGCTATCCGTACGTGGTATTGATGCTGCTTTCCGTCGGCGCGCTGCTTTCGTGGGAATGGAGCACCATGGTCGCCAACAAGAGGCCTTCGGTCTATGCCGTGGTCTATACTGCCTCAGTGGCGGTGGCGCTGATGCTCAATTCCTGGCTCGGTATCTGCATTATGCTTTTGTTTGCCACGCTTCTGGTGTGGTTTAAGGCCAAAGATGAGGAGCACCGTCGGCTGCTGACGCTCGGCGTGCCTTATATTACCGTCGGTATCGGTTCTCTGATGTGGATTTATTACATCACCGCTTTTCATATTTTGTGTTTCGTGCTGATCATCTGGGCCACCGACATCGGCGGTTACGTCGTCGGCAAGAGCGTCAAAGGGCCGAAACTGGCGCCGAAGATCAGTCCCAACAAAACCTGGTCCGGCCTTTTCGGCGGGATGGCTCTGGCTGCTCTCTGCTGCTGGGGATATCTGTACTTTTTCGGCCTGAACGACTGGCGTCTGGCGGTTGCCGGGGCACTGCTGGCGGTGTTGGAACAAATCGGCGACCTGGTTGAGTCCGCTATCAAGCGTTATCTGGGGGTAAAGGATTCCGGCACGCTCATTCCCGGTCACGGCGGCGTCTTCGACCGCATTGACGGGATGATTTTTACCGCCCCGTTTGTCTATCTGATTTTGGCTTATTGGTTCAGTATTTAATTAAAGGCAATTTAAATTATGGAATGGTTAGTTAACGGTGTATATTATATAGTTCCCTTTATTGTTCTGCTGGGAATTCTGGTGTTTGTCCACGAATTCGGGCATTTTCTGGTTGCGCGTCTGTCCGGCGTGCAGGTGACCGATTTTTCAATCGGCTTCGGCAAACAACTGTGGGGTTTTACCGATAAGCATAACACCAAATGGAAAATCTGCGCGATTCCGCTCGGCGGCTATTGCCAGTTTTTAGGTGATGCCGATGCCGCGTCGGCAGGCAGCAGCGAAGAGGTGAAAGAGCTGAGCGAAGAAGATAAAAAGAAAGCCTTTCCGTTCCAGAATCCGTGGAAAAAGCTGGCGATCGTCCTCGGCGGCCCCGGGTTTAACTACCTGTTTGCAATTATCGTCTTTACTTTGATGTTTGCCTTTCTCGGCAAATTCAGCTTTCCCCCGGTCGTGGGCGAAGTGGTTGCCGGCGGGGCTGCGGACAAGGCCGGCATTGTCAAGGCGGACCGCATTCTGTCGATCAACGGCCACGAGGTGGAAAGTTTCAGCGAGATTACGACCGAAATTTCGCTGACGACGGGCGGCGTCGCCGAAGTAAAGCTTGACCGTGCGGGTGAAGTCATGGAGTTGAGCGTTCCGCTGGAAATGATGAAAGTGGAAGCCAACGGCCAGACGACCGAACGGCCGATGCTCGGCATCAAGTCGATGAACACGATGGAGCTTGACCACGAAAGAATGTCGCTGCCGGACGCTTTTGTCGAGGCCTGCAGCGAAACCTGGCGGATTACCGAAGGCACCCTGCGCGGGGTCGGACAGATGATTACCGGCAAACGCGGCAGCGAGGATCTGGGCGGCATCTTGAGAATTGCGGAAATGTCCGGCGACATCTCCAGGAAAAACGGCATGCTTGACTTCATTGCCTTTATGGCGCTTCTGTCAATCAACCTCGGGCTGATCAATTTGTTCCCGATTCCGGTTCTGGACGGCGGGCACGTCGTAATCTACCTGGTAGAAATTGTCAGCCGCCGCGAGATAAACGCCAAAGTAAAGGAGAACCTGTTCAAGGCCGGTTTTGCCCTCATTCTGGCGCTGATGATTTTTGCGACCTGGAACGACTTTGTCCATCTGTTCCATCGCTTTTTTGCTTAAGTTATTTTTTTTGATAAAGGATACGGTATAAATGAAAAACAAACAGCTGGTTACCTTACTGTCCTGCCTGATGGCGGCCGGCACGGCCGACGCCGCGGTGGTCAGACAGATCAAAGTTGACGGACTGCAGCGGGTTGAACGGGAAACCGTTCTCTCTTATGTCAATGTAAATCCCGGTGACGACGTCAGTCCCGAAAAGCTGAACGGCGCATTTAAGAAACTTTACACCACCGGTCTTTTTTCCGACGTTTCTTTTGACGTCAAAGGTGATGTCCTGACTATCAAAGTGGATGAAAACCCGATCATCAACAAGCGTTTTTTCGACGGCAATGACAAAGTGGACGACAAAATGCTCGAAAGCGAAGTGCAGCTCGGTCCCCGTTCCATTTATACGACGGCCAAGGTGCAGGAGGATGTGCAGCGCATTCTCAACATCTACAAACGGGTGGGGCGTTATGCCGCGGCGGTGGAGCCGAAGGTGATCAAACGTGATCAGAACCGCGTCGACCTGATTTATGAAATTGACGAGGGGCCGCTGGCCAAAATCACCAAAATCAACTTCATCGGCAACAAGCATTACAGCGACAGCGACCTGCAGGGGGAAATCTTAAGCAAGGAAACCAGATGGTGGCGGATTTTCTCTTCTTCGGAAAATTATGATCCGGAGAAAAGCAACTATGACAAGGAGTTGCTGCGCCGCTTCTATAACAACCACGGTTATGCCGACTTCCGCGTGGTGTCTTCGGTGGCCGAACTCAGTCCCGACAGCCAGTCTTTCGTGATCACTACGGTGCTGGAAGAGGGCGTGCGCTACAAAATCAAAAAAGTCAACATCACTTCCGAAATTCCCGATATGAATACGGCGGGGCTGGCGGACGATCTCGACATTGAAGCCGGCGACTGGTACAATGCGGCAAAGGTTGAAAAGAGCGTTTATGCCCTGACCGAAGAACTGGGCAAGCGCGGCTATGCTTTTGTCGAAGTTGAACCGGAACTTGACCGGAATATGCAGACCGGAGAAATGACGATCAACTTCCGCATCAAGGAAGGCGCCCGCGTTTTCATCAACCGCATCAACATCAACGGCAACAGTCGAACCTATGACGAAGTGATCCGCCGCGAGTTCCGCATCAGCGAAGGTGACGCTTTCAACGCCGCCAAAATCCGCGCTTCCCGCCGCAATATCGAAAACCTGAACTATTTCAGCAAGGTGGACATTGAAACCCAGCCGACGAGCGACGACAACAAAGCGGACATCAATGTAAACGTAACCGAAAAATCGACCGGTTATTTCAATGTCGGCCTCGGCTATTCGACCGTCAACGGCGCTCTGGTTCGTACCGGCGTAACCGAAAACAACTTTATGGGCAAAGGTCAGCAGCTTGGTTTTGACCTGGGCATTTCCGAACGTTCTCAGGATTATAACATCAACTTTACCGAACCGTACTTTCTCAACCGTCCGTTGTCGGCCGGCGTCGACCTGTTTAAAAACGAAACCGACTATCAGGACGAGGCTTCTTATGACGAAGACACCATGGGCGGCCGTCTGCGTTTGGGATGGAAATATACCGACGACTTTTATCAGAGCGTCCGCTATACCCTGCGTCAGGATGAGATCAAAAACGTTCACCCGAGTGCTTCCGTCTATATTCAGGAAGAAGAAGGAAAATATGTCGGTTCAAGTGTCGGACAGACTTTGTATTATGACAAACGCGACAATGCGGTCGACCCGAAGGAAGGCTATTTCCTGTCTTTCGGCAACGACGTGGCCGGTCTCGGCGGCGACGAAAAATATCTGAAGTTTGACGTCAAGGCCTACTGGTATGATACGTTTTTCGACTACTACACCTTGAAGCTGTTTGCCAACGGCGGTTATATCACCGGTTACGACGACGAAAACGTCCGTTTGTCACAGCGTTATTTCCTCGGCGGTTCGACCATGCGCGGTTTCGACAGTGCCGGTATCGGTGCCCGCGACAAATACACCAATGACGCTCTGGGCGGCAACTGGATGATCTATTCCGGTGCCGAAGTCATGTTCCCGATCGGGCTGGACGAAGTGGGCATCAAAGGCCGCACCTTTGTTGATGTCGGTATGCTCGGCAAGCCCGACGACGTCAGCTACAAGATCGTCGAATATTCCGACAAACCGCGTGTTTCCGTCGGCTTCGGCTTCAGCTGGCTGTCGCCGATGGGCAAAATCGACATTGACTTCGGCTTCCCGGTCGTTAAAGAGGATTATGACGAAACCGAAGTTTTCAGACTGAATTTCGGAACCAGTCTGTAATTTGTTCTGAAGGAGAAAAAAATGATTGATACGAATTTTTTTGTTAAAAAAGCCGAATTCAATCTGGCTCAAATTGCCGAAATCTGCGGCGCCGCGTTGCAAAATGCCGACCGCGGCGGTGAAATGATCCGTGACATCAACACGATGGACAAGGCCGGCGAAGGCGAAATCTGTTTTTTCTATGATCGCAAGAAAAAAGCTGCCGGCGCCGAAATCAAGGCTTCGGCCTGCGTTACCACCGCCGAACTGGCGCCGTTTGTGGCTCCGGCGGCAGCCGTTCTTGTCTGCGGCAATCCGAAAACGGCCTTTCTGACCTTAAACGAAGCCATGTATGCGGAAAAACGTCCGGCGGCGGGCATTGCCGAAACAGCAAAGATTGATCCGACGGCCAAAGTCGGCGAAGGCTGTTCAATTGCCGACTATGCGGTTATCGGCGCCGGTGCGGAAATCGGAGCCGGAACGGTGGTTGAACCTTTTGCGGTGATCGGTGAAAACTGCCGGATCGGTGAAAACTGCCGGATCGGTGCTCATGCCTGCATTGCTTATACGATTATGGGCAATAACTGTTACATATACAACGGCGCCCGTATCGGTCAGGACGGCTTTGGCTTTCAGACCATAAACGGCGTGCATAAGCGCATTCCTCAGCTTGGGCGGGTGATTATCGGCAACGACGTCGAAATCGGCGCCTGTACCTGTGTTGACCGCGGCGCCATGGACGATACGGTTATCGGTGACGGCACCCGGGTGGACAATCTGGTGCAAATTGCCCACAACGACAAGCTCGGCCGCGGCTGCATTCTGGTTTCCATGACCGGCATTGCCGGCAGCTGCACTTTCGGCGATTATGTCGTTTGCGGCGGCCAGAGCGGTTTTGCCGACCACCTGAAAATCGGCAGCGGCGCCCAGATCGCCGCCCAGTCGGGCATTATGCGCGACATAGAACCGGGCACGGTGGTGATGGGTTCGCCGGCGGTGCCGTTTAAGGACTTTATGCGCCAGGTGGCTTTTTTGCAGAAAAATTCAAAAAAATAAATTTGACCAACGAAAAAGGAAGGAAAATATGTCCGAAAACAAAATCTACAACATTGAAGATATCATGAATTTTTTGCCGCACCGCTATCCCTTTCTGCTGGTGGACCGGCTGGAAGTCGAAGTTCCCGGCGAAAAGGGCATCGGCATAAAGAACGTGACCATGAATGAAGAGTTTTTCCAGGGACATTTCCCCGGCAATCCGGTTATGCCGGGCGTTTTGCAGATCGAAGCGATGGCTCAGACGGCCGGCGCTCTGGTGGTTGCCGCTTCGGGTGAAAATGCCGGCGACAAGAAAATCAGCGTTCTGTTTATGTCGATCGACGGCGTGAAATTCCGCAAGCCGGTCAAACCGGGCGACCAGCTGAGAATGCATGTCGAAAAAGTTCAGGCCCGCCGCAACGTCTTTGTTTTCAGGGGCAAATCCATGGTGGATGACAAAGTTGTTTCGGAAGCCGAATTTACGGCAATGATCGTCTGAAGACGGGAAAATTTTTTCCCTGATCTGTGATCCGAATGTTTTTGCCCGGCCGGCGGAAACATTCGGATTTTGCACTTCAGGCGCCGTATTGTCGACAAAGCGTCCGTTTTCGTTTCCCGGTTTGCAAAAACCGGAGCCGGGCGAACGGATAATTGTGCGGACGGCTGAAAATTTGTGAAAAGATGACACGGAGGTGTTTATGTGGGCGGTATATGCTTCGCTGGCGAGCATTGCAATCGGATTGTACTATCTGGGCAACCAGGCGGCAAAAGTTTCGTCGACGGTGTTTATGGTCTATCGCGGCGTGATGCCGATTTTGTTTTTGCTGCCGGTTCTGCCGTTCGTTTCTCTGCCTGCCGCCTGGCCGTTTTATGTCGTCTGTCTGGTGCAGGGCGGGGTAATTTCCTTTGTCGACATGCGCAATTTCCGGGCAATGCGGGTGTGGGGCGCGGAAACCATTTCTTCCATACATCCTTTTTGCGTCGGTATCGTCTTTTTTGTATGGCTTTTGCTTAATCCGGGCGGACTGATCGCATACGGACGGGAGCCGCTTCGTTTTCTGACGGTGGCGGCGGCGCTCGGTACGGTAATTTTTTCCGTATCCAGTTATCGCGGCGACCGGCGGGGGCGTAAGGCATTGCGCTATATGGTGCCTTATCTGTTGTTTTGCGCCGCTTGCGATACCTTAAACAAAACCGCCATGAGTTTTTTGCGGCCGCATGAGCTGGTCAGCGGCAGCTGTCTTTATATCCTGATCACCGCGGTTGTCATCTGCATCGTCAATTTTTCTTTTTACTTCCACGGCGGAGGAAAGTTAAAGGCGCTTTGGGAACGCCAGAACGTAAAGTGCGCGTTGGTAATGGTTCCGTTGGTTTTGTCCATGGTCTTTAAGAATTTTGCCATGTTTGCCACTCCCAATCCGTCCTATGTAACGGCAACCATGTATCTTTATGTCATCTGGGTGTTTGCCGCCGGTGCCGTTTTGCGTTTTTTCGGCCGGAACATTCCCGCTTCGCGCATTTCTTTGCGCCGGGTCCTGTTGCTGCTGGCCGCGGTGGTGGTCCTGATACTTTTCGGGCGGTAAAGAGAGAATATTACAGCTGCCGTCTGAACGAAAAATGCGGCACGGTCCCTGGCAAGGCAGTTTCCTGTGCTGAAACCTGCTGCCGGCCGCGGCCGTAATCTTGATAAAAATAAATTGATTGCCTTGTTCGGATTATGATAACATAATGCAAAAGGTTATTCGCAGGAAAGTCGAATATGACGGAATTTGAAAAGTATTTGCAGGGGTTTGTCGAAACATACTATGAAAACGCTTCCGAAACAGATAAGGAAACGCTGTTAAATCGCATTGTCTGTGATGCCGGCAACAAAAGATATGTTGTGCAGGAGGGACGGCGTCGCATGGCAGACGGTGATGAGAAAGGGGATAAAATTTACGATTTGTCAGAGTTGCGGGATTTTCCGGATATAGGTTCCGAAGAATTTAAAAGTAACTGTCTGGATACGAACAGCCCGGAACACAAAGCCTGTGAAGCAGAGATAAAGGATCTGGTTGCCCGGTTTACAAGCAATGATTCCAAGGCCGCCGCGGATTTAAAAGCGTTACTGGCGCATAGCGAAATAGAATATAGAGTCAGAAAAAATTGGACGGTTCCGAACGGCAGCTGCGCCTTTCAAAAAGGAGAAAACGGCACACCCGATAAGATTGTGATTTGTATCAGTGACTTAAAAAGACTGAAAAAGGAAGGTGTGCTGTCGGAGATTAATGAAGATGCGCTGCCGCAAATTTTGGCACATGAGTTGGGGCATGCGGTGGAGTTTGGCAAGCGTCCGAAAGAATGGCAGACGAAATATATGGATGGTGCCGAAACTGCTACCGATTTATACGCTTCCTCCCTGTTGTTTAATTGCGGAATTTCGGAACGGGGATTTTCTCAATATATGGGCATGGATTATGATAAGAAGAAAGAGAAAGGGGAAGATACAAGAATGCCGTATACGCCCGACGGAGGGTTTCGGCGAGATAATTTCATAAAGTCCGAGGAAGCCATGAGGAGGGCAAAAATCAACGAACTCAGAGGATTGGCTCCGGCACGGCGTCAGCCGCTCCGCGAAAACGGGAATCCGGAAACAATGCGCGGCCGGCAACAAAGCATAATCGGCAATGCCATAAATGCCAAAATATACAACCGATAGTCAAAGCGTCTTTTGTTTTTTTACAACGATCGTTTTTTACCGTTGCAACTGCCGCAAGTGGATGCAGCGGTTGCGGTTCTGATCTTCCTCGGGCAACGGAACGTCAAACGCCGCTGCCGGAACAAAAAGCACGCGTTGATTTGTCAAACATTGCCGGCACCGCTGCCGGGGTTATAAGTGTGACGTTGGTCGGGCGGGCTGTTTATTTGTCTTCCCTGACATTGTCTGCGCCGTTGCCGCCGAGGGAAAAGGTGCCGAGGTCAACCGCTTTTTCCGATTTTTGCGCGGGGTGGCGGTTTGCTTTTAACGGGGATTTTTCTCCGCCGCGGTAAAAAGCTTCCAGCCGCAGTTCCTGAATTTTGGTTTTAAGACCGTGCTTTTTCATTTGCTCGATGGTTGACGCCAGTTCATCGGGAGTGGCCAGCAAAACATGGCCGGCTTTACCGTTTTCCCCGTCCCAGAATTTCCGGCATTCGCGGTTGAAGGTTTGCGCCGGTTCCGGCTCGTCGCTGCCCAGTTCTTTCGGCAGCTCTGTTCCCGGTTGGCCGAAAGTCATGGTATAGATGCCGGCCTTACCGCTGTTACCGTAAGGACCGTAGATGCCGTGCACCAGATTTGTCGTCGGCATGTCTTTGGCGTTGATCAGGGCTACTTTGACCTTTCCCGCATAGGGCGTGCCAAGGTCGCGGACAACCTCGAAAGCCGCGCCGTCTTTAATATCTTCCGCGTTGATGACGGCGTCGGTGCCGACCGGTGCGCTGGTTTTCAGGCAGAATTCCTGCCGGCCGGGATTTTCCCGTTCGTCAATCATCAGGGCATATGCCTGTTCAAAGCGGGAAAGTATGTCATGGATATTTTGTTCGGAAACATGTTTTAAGGCTTTTGAGCCGATAACGTGTGCGTTTCCTCTGTGCTTCCGGATATGTTCCGGTTTTTCAGATGCTTTGATCAGATCCGTTTTTTGCATGGATTGCCTCCTCAAAAACGCTGAAAAGATAACATATTATAGCACAAAAAATATTAAAAACAATAACTTATTTTTGCAATGAAAAATCCCCGCCGAAAGCGGGGATTTTTCTGCCGTGAACTCAGATCCGGAGTTCACGGAATTTCTTTCTGATGCCCAAAGTCAGAAGAACCAGCATAAAGACAAATTCCAGCGCCGGCGGGATAACCGTCAGAAAAGCGCTTTCGTTGTAAGTGAGATAGCTGCTTTCGTGGAAATAGGGCATAAAGAACGAACAGAAGATGCGCAAGTCGAAATGATAGAGCAGAACCGGAATGATGGTGTAGGTGGAAAGTGCGATCAGAACCGGAACCACCGTCGTTTCCTTTTCGTTGCCCTGGGCAAAAAGCGACCACAGGTAAATGAAGCAGAAGTCCCGCAGCATAAACAGAATCATCGCCCAGACCATGAAGCCGGCGCTGGTTCCCTGTTCCTGTCCCAGGCTGCCGAATTCCGCGCTTAAGACCAGCGCCAGAACGATGATGACGGGAATTGTTACCAGACTTCTCGGCATGATCATAAACAGCCGTTTGTACTGCTTTCCGTGATAATATTTTGATACCATGTTGGGGCGCAGCGCCATGTTCGATTCTCCGCACAAAGTCAGATAAGTGACCGCAAGCACGGCAAAAAAGGCGGAAAGGGTGCCGACGTAGCGGACCAGCGGATTGTCGCTGCCGTAATCGTTGAAACCGAACAAAACCGCCACCAGTGACAGCGTGAACAAAAACCAGGAAACGGGGTAGGGTTCCTGTCCGAATTCCGTTTTGATCTGATTGACTATGGCGATAAAGCCCCAAATGATGAAAACGGACAGGAAAACGACGGCCGCTTCCTTGGCGGTATAGTGCGCGCCGTACCAGACGATTCCTTCGCCGCTGCCGTTAAAGACCTTGTAGAGAGGGATGATCATGGCAATGCCCATGAACTGGAAGAAAGTGACGTCGAACTTCTCGAAAAAATGCCGCCAGCGGATCGAGTGCAGGCTGAGCAAAAGCGGCAGTATCTGCGCCGACAGGCCGAACAGGACGAAAATCAGAACGTTGGTCAGAAGTTCCGGCAGCGGTATTTCCGGCAGCCGTTCCCGATGCAGGTGGTAAGACAAAAGGTAAAGGGCAAAACAGATGAAATTGCCGTACCAGATGTAAACCGTGCTGCCGAACAGTTTGCCGACAGCCATTTTGACCGGCGACATCGAAGTCATAACCTGAAACGACCAGGTGTTGGCGTTGATTTCCCTGATCACCGTTTCCGCCGCCAGCCGGGTGCTCCAGACATAAGTGAAAACACAGTAGAAAAACACGCAGATGTAAGGCAGGAAGGAAAACGGCAGCGCTTCGTCCAGGATGTAGGCCAGAAGGTAGACCGTGATCAGCAGAAGCGGCATTGCCGCCAGTTTTTTGGCCGTCAGTTCGGTCCAGGTGTTCCTGATAAATTCCGGATTCTTAAACATTCTTATTCTCCTTCTTTCAGGGTTTCGAAATAAGCGGTTTTCAGCGAGTTTTTCTCAATTTTGAACTCAATAACCTTGATTTCCGCCGCAATCAGCCTTCTCAGCAGGGCGGCAAGTTCGTTTTCCTGTCCGAAAACGCAGGCGCGAACATAGGTGCCGTCGCTGCTGACTTCGCCGGTTGAGTTGTCTTCTTCCAGGAACTGAATCAGCTGCTCCGTGCTGCCTTTGACGCGGACGGCAATGTTAATGCGGGCGTCCTGTCTGACGTTGACGGCGCTGCCGTCAAATTTTTCATATTTGACGATTCTGCCGGCGTTAAGCACAATCACGGCGGTCGCATAGTCTTCGAGTTCGGCCAGAATATGCGAGGAAATGAGCAGGGTGTGGCCTTTTTCTTTCAGTGCAACAAACAGCTTCGAGAGTTCCAGCCGCGCTTCCGGATCAAGCCCCGAGGCCGGTTCGTCGAGAATGATGAATTCCGGTTTGTGGATAATGCCGAGCGCGATTGCCAGCCGCTGCCGCAGACCGCGGGAAAGGTTGCCGGCATAAGTGTCCAGATGTTCGGTAAGGTTGAGCATTTCCGCCGTTTCCGCGATTCTGCCGTCGATTTCGGCCGTCGGGATGTCAAAGGCCAACGCCGCATATCTCAGACATTGGCGGGCCGTCAGGTTGTCATACAGGCCGAAAACGTCCGACAGGTAGGAAATGTGCCGGTGGGCGTTGCGCGAGTCTTCGGGAACGTTGATGTCGTTGATGAAAATTTCTCCGCTGAAGGGTTTGACCAGTCCCGCCAGACATCTCATCAAAGTGGTCTTGCCGGCGCCGTTCGGTCCGATCAAGGCGACGATGCTGCCTTTTTCGATTTCGAACGAAAGGCCGTGCAAAGCCCTTTTCGTCATATAGTCAAAGACCAGGTTTTTAACTTTTATCATCGTTTTTTCCTCGATTGATTGTTGACTGAGAGTCAATATAATTCAATCGGCGGATAAAAACAAATGCTTTTCCCTCCCGGACGGGAAAAGTCAAAAAAGTTGCATCAGCTTATCCGATATGTTATAAATCGGATGAAATTGTATTATTGTCGTTATCATTTAATTTGTTTTGATATGGAAAACTTAATTTATTTTCAGGATGCCTTGCCGCGGATAAGCGCTTTTGTCTGGGCTGCCGTAATTGTGTTGTCGGCTTTTTTGGCATATGAAGTGTTGTGGCGTCGGAAACATCCGCAGGTTGCTGCCGGCAGGGCCGACGAGGCGGAAAAGAAGGCCTGTGCCCGTCGTTTGTCGCTGGTCTTTTGCTTTTTGTTTGTCTGGCTGGCGGTTTTCGTTTTTTTTCTGCTGCGTCTGGCCGGTGCGTCGGTTTGCGCTTATTGGGGGCTGCTTCCCGTCGTTTTGGGCGGTGTCTGGCTGAGCCTGTCGTTGAGAAAATAAAGTTCGTGATTAAAAAAAACGCCCGCGGATCAACCGCCGGCGTTTTTTTTCAAAACAAATGTCGTCAGACTGTCAGAGTTCGGCAATGTAACGGACGATGCCGCTGCTTTGGCCGTCGCCGTCGAGCATGTAGTTGCGGCTGCCGATGACGTCGCCGCCGATTGCCCGCAAAGTTTCGTTTACTTTATAAACGATGTTTTTGATGCCCGAGGCTTCGCAGTAGTTCATCAGATGCCACCTGTATCCCTCCGGCAGACGGTTCATGTAGTTCCGTGCATCGCTGCGGCTCATGGCCTCGCCGGATTCCTGCCAGTACAAAAGCTTGTTGCCCGAAACGACGACCCCGATCGGTACGCGGCCGGAGATGGTCTGTTTGCTTCTGATGCCGCCGGCATAAATGACTTCAAACGGCAGCGTCACTCCTTTAGGCTCCGAGGTTTCGCTGCGGGTTTCGATTTTTTCGTTGAGGCCGTTTGCGGTTTTTTGTATCTTGCCGCACAGCTCTTTGACTTCTTCGAAACGCGCCGACATGTCGGGATAAAGGTCGGCAAAAGAGATTTTGTACTCGGAAATCAGGTTCTTCGCCAGTTTGACGGCTTCTTCCTTGCCAAAACCGAAATTTTTTGCCAGATCGGTCAGGCTTTTCAGTTTGTTTTCCAGTTCGTTGTTCATAATTTATGAGATTTAGTTAAAATAATTGTTGCAAATTTTCTATCTTTCCGTGCCGGTAGTCCTGGGATATCCGGCAGGCGGCGGAACCGCCTGCTGAGGCGCAACGGTAATTGTTTCCGTATAAGGCGCGGCGGTGAATTTGTCCTGCTTGAACTCGCATTCGGGAACAACCAGCTTTTTTAACCGTGGAAAGTTGACATGACTGAAATAAACTTTCTCCAGCTGCCGGCACTTTCCGAGATCAAGCGTTTCGAGCTGCGGAAAAACGATATGGTTAATACTCAGCTGCTTAAGCGATTCCGGCATCATAATTTCTTTGCAGGAAATTTGGTTGCTGTTTAATCCCGAAAGCTCAAGATTCGCCAGCCCGCTGCAGCGGCCGTAATCAAGTACGGAATCCGTTTTGAAACTGCAGCCGCTGACGGAACATTTTTCCATTGCCGAAGGAAATACGATTCGTTTAATTCCGCTCAAATCGGAAGCGGCCAGCCGAACCTGTTGCAAACCGGGACAAACATCAAGGTCAAACGTTTTGCACGGTTTGAGCGTGCAACTGCCGAAGCCGAGATAGGAAAGGCTTTCCGGCAGGGTTATCCGGCTGCAGTTTTCAAAGTCGAAGTTGTTGAACTGCAGCGTTTCCAGACTTTGATATTTTGCAAAATCGATCTCGGAAACCTTGTCCGTCAGCTTGTTTTCGGCGTCGATTACCAGATGTCTGACGTTGGCGGGAAAACGGATGTCGGCCGGATCCGGAAGTTTTTTACAATTGTAAAAACGGATCATGCGTCCCTCTGCGAATTTGGCAATGTTCGTTATATAGCCGGCGTTTTCGGCCACCATGCAGGCCTCTTCCATATATGCCAGGTCGTTTGCGGGAACATTGCTTTCGCTCATTCTTACTTTGCTTAAGTCCGCGCTGCGGAGAGCCGAAAAATCCGCATCTTTGAAAAAAAGGTTGTCGATTGAACGAAAACGGGCGATTTTTTCCAGCATTTCCCCGGTGATTTTTCCGCTGACGGTGAGGGTGGCCGTCGACAGCCGTTCGGGAGAAAGCAGTTCCGACAGCTCCGGCGTATAGTTGATGTTGCTGACCTTTATCGGTTCCGTGACGTTGAGCAGGTCGATCATCGGTTCCGGTTCCGTTTGGAAACACAGTTCCCTTTTGCCGGTCCAACGGGCGGCATAGCCGAGTTTGAAGACATAGCGTGAATTGTTCAGGGCTTTTGCCGCCTCTTGGTTGCCGGCGGCACTTTGTTCGGCAATGTATTTTCTTGCTTCGGCAATTCCTTCCGTCATTTCCGACAGGTCAAAAGAGTCTATTTTTCTGAATTGCTTCAATTTTTCCGTCGTTTGCCGGTTCCATATGCGGCCGATTTTGACCGTCCGGGCGGAAATGAAAGCGGCTTTTTCGGGCGGCACTTTCCAAATGTCCGCTTCCGACAGTTCAATCTCTTCGTTCAGGTTGTAATAATCCCTGACAATGCCGCGGACGTCAATGACATATCCCCAGTTTTGCAAGTCGCGGACTTTGCCCTGCCGGTGCAGTTCGGCAATGTCTTCGCTGCCGTAAACGGCAAAAACGCTTGCCCTGATTTCGGGATAATACTGCGGGTTGATTTCCTTGTTTTTGTATCCCTTGACCTGAGTGATTGCGCCATCCTTGCATTCTATGGTTGCGTGCGGCAGCCATTCGTTTTCCGCGCTTAAATCCCGCAGCGAATAAATTGCCGTTTTGCCGTTTAAAACGGCGGCGTCATAGCTACCTTTTCCCACGCAGTGGTCCATTCTGGCCGTTTCGTAGTCCAGCGCTTCAACCGTACGCAAACGCACCAGCTGGACGTTTTTGCCGGGGAAAACGCGTATGACTTCAACTCCCTGCCGGCTGGCTTTTATCATGTCGTCTGTCAAATGCGCGTCGTCGTTCAGCCGTGCGAAAAACGCGTCGGCATACTCAAGCACGCCGCGCCAGTCCTTAACGTTGTTTAAAAGCGTTTTGAAATGTCCGGGCGTTTTTACCTTGTCCGGGTATTTTGCCATGTAGGCGGCGACAAAATCGCGCAGGTGAACGGCTTCCTGAAAAATTGCGGAATGTTTCAGCCGCTCGGTGTCAACCAGCAGGTTGCCGTTTGCGTCTTTGGCAAAATTAAGGGGATTGTGTTCCAAAAGTTCCCGGGTCAGATATTTTTGCAGCAGAAAACCGCTGCATACGCCGGTTTTGGCTTCGTCGCTTAAAACGTTGAAATGGTCGCCGTTCTGCAAAACCTTGAGTGCCCGGATCATATCCTGTTTCTGCTTTTTGATCCGCGCCAGCCTCAGGCCGGCCGCTTTTTTGTCGGTTGTCGTGCGGATCAATTGTGCCTGCCGGTCGATTTCCCGTTTGCGGGCGCCGATTTGTTCCAGCAGCTTGAGCTTTTGTTGTTTCAGTTCTTCGCCGGAGTTGGTCAGAGCCTGGTAATAGGCGCCGATCTCGCCCATTGCGTCACGTGAATAAACGTCGCGCAGTACAGCGGTATATTCTCTGAAATTGGCGATAACCATTTTTTCCCCGATTTTTCCCCGAAAAAACTGTTTTCTGAAATAAATTAAAATTGGACAAAATAATAGCATAAATCGGGTGGTTGTCAAATTGTTTTCGACAAAAATCAAAGCTGTTGCAAAGAAATATAAAAGAATTGCAAAAAAAGATTGACTGAACAAAAAACTTACGCTAAATATACCCGGTAACTTGTCAATGGAGAGTTGGCAGAGTGGTAATGCAGCGGATTGCTAATCCGTCACCGTGAATAACGGTGCACAGGTTCGAGTCCTGTACTCTCCGCCACTTTGAGGGGAATTTCCCCCGTTTTCATTCTGACTTTTGGGCGCAAAACACACGCACGTAGAATCAATAAGTTATCAAACCTAGTCAGAATGAAAAACTGCACGAGAAAGCCCCGAATGAATCGGGGCTGTTTTTGTCTAAATAAAATTTCATAACAATGAAAATAAAATCATAACAATGTTATTAAAACAGACATAACGCCATATACGGCATAATCCATAAAACCAAGAAATATACCGCGAACTCTAACGCAAACCGCATTACAACGCCGATAATTCTATTTTTGTGTCAAGCATTCCGCGGACAGTTGCATAAAGCGCGTCAGTGTTCATTTCAAAATACTTGGCATTCTTGCCGCGGTAATGTTCGCAAAAATCGACATGCCCCTGCAAATGGCTGGCGTAGCTGTGATAACGGCAGGCGAGCGCCTTGCAGGCCTCAAGCAAACGATAAAGCTTGTACATATCCGCGCTTGACTTCTTGTAATCCCAAAGCCCGGTCAGCAAATAGCCGAGATGCGTTTCAATCTCCATCGGGGTCAGACCGGATTCGGTCAACAAGTCGTCGCCTAAGATGTTTTTAATCGGGTTGACATACTCAATGACTTTCACTTTGGCCAGCTCATCACGGACGGCAACACCGCAGCATTTTTTAACCAGCCCGCCAACGGCTTTCATATTTATGGCAGGTGTTTCCATTTTGGAAATAGTTCCATAACCGCCGGTTTTGCGGATAGAGGGCAGAACCTCAGAATATACCCAGTCGGCAAAAGCTTGAGCTTGCGGCTTGCGGGAACGAAAGACAAGACGATAAAGGTTCGGTTCGTTAATGAAATATACCTGTTGCTCTCCTCCCTTCGTAAGGGTGCGGGTTAAAACCGCCCCCTTTCTCGGAAGCTGCCTAACAACATCTTTTGAACTTTTAATTTCTAGTGCCGTACAGCAATCAGCCAGACAGAACCACGGCTCGCCATCGATGAGCTGTGCACGAACTTGATTTTGATTGAATTTATAAATTGAGATTGAATTTGTCATTTTTACGTTCCTTTCTTATAAGCGCCTTAAACGCTAAGGCGGCGGAGCTAAGAAACACGACGTAAAACGTGCCCGCTTATTCAAATATATCACGGACTCCGCCATAAAGCGGATATAAAAAAAATCACATTAACGGAGTGAGTGCCGTTTACGTTTGAGTTTCTTAGGCTCAATAACAACATACCCCGTAAAAGTTAAAAAATCAATAATAATTATTTCCCTTTTCGATATTCTCGCAACTTATTCATGGCGGCAAGGCTCAGACGCTCGGAATTGCCTTTATAAGTTGTGTTGAATATTTTTTCGTCCGTATGTCCGGTTAAGGCAATAATAGCGCTGGTATTTACTCCTGCTTCTGCGTATGCTGTACTGCCTGAATGGCGGAGCAGGCGGAAGGTATAGTTAAATCCGCAGGCGTCATTTACTTTTTTAAATATACGCCCGAATGAGGTTACATCAAACGGGTGCCCGTTTTTATCCGATATAATATAATCTTCTGCTTTTAATATTTCCGGTAACAGTTCCGGCGGTACGGGAACATGAACGTTTGCCCCTGTTTTATTTTGAATGATATTGAAAAAATATGCGCCGTTTTTAACATATAAATCAGCCTTGCGCAGTTTCAGGACATCCGCCGGGCGTTGGCATATATAAAAGTTAAGTTCTATTGCCAAAGCCACGCAGGCAAATTCCATCTCGCGGGCTTTGTCAATCAGGGTTTGTATGTCTTCTGCCGGAATAAATATTTTTTTGGGTTTTATTTGCTTAATCCGCATATTTTCAAAAGGATTTTTGCCGGTAAAAATGTTTTTGCGGATACCGAAATTAAACATCATTCTTAAGAAACTGATGCAATTTTTTGCCCAACGGGGTTTATAGCTTGCAACAAAACGCTCATAAAGCCGGTAAGCGGTATCATTGTCGAATAGGTCAAGAGATACAGAGGCTAAACTCTGGCCTGATTTATTTTCTTTTTTTTCAATCAATCCGAAAGCGTAAGCATAGTCTTTTTTTGTCCGCTCAGCCAGTTCTTTATAAAAACGACTTTCACGGTACAGCCGCCACAAGCCGGAGGCGGATTTTATATTGATATTTTCCCCGGTTTTTTTGAAAGATTTTAATTGTTCGTAGATTTCCAAAGCCTTTTGACATGCGCGAAAATAATCCTTTCCCAAGGGCTGAGATTTGATGGTGCAGCCCTCCGGGATCAGACGTGCCGGTATGTTGAAGTAGTAGGCTACTTCTCCGTTTGCCAGCCTTTTCGATGTCAAATAGGGTATTTTCATTTAGCGCTTTCAAAAGCAAAAATCCAAATCTGCCGTTTTGTTTTTAATTGTTTCCACGTTTTCCGAACAAAGCCGGTAGAGCTTCACCCGGGGCGAGAGGGCACGCATTTCAAGCTTACCCTTCAATACATACTTATTCAGCGTCCGCAAATCTCCCGGCCGTGCTTTGATTCCCAGCAGCGGCTTGATTTCTTCTGCTGTGTAAAACCCGTCAATCATGGTTTTCTCCCCTCAAGTCGAATTTATCCCCGATTTTGCGCAGGGCTTCCGCCAGATGGCAGGCAAGCCCGACAATGAACTCCGCGGATTTGTCTTTCAAAAGCTCTTCCTGCTCGTCGCGGGTGAGGTCGGTGAAGCACAGGTCTTCGTATTTGTCCCCTCGTCGGACGCGGAAGTAGCAGCCGTCAAGATTTCTTTTTATCATTATTTTCTCCTTATCTTTATGCCGAACTCGTGGCCGTTGACCATAAATTCGGTGGTAAATACTTTTTCCGGAAATTCGCTTAGCCGGGCGCAGATGATAGCCAGCAAGTCGGCAACGGAAAAATCGTGCTCATCAAAAAAATTGCCAATAGCGTCAAAATCTTCGGGCTTTGCAAGTTCATCCCATATTTTGTTTTTCTCTTCCATTTCCGCCAGTTTCAGCCGCATAACTTCGTTTTCCATACAACAACAGTAATACCGGTGTTCGGCAAGCTCCTCTTGTATAGCTTTGTATTCATCATAAGTGGGGACGGGAGCGAGGATTTGTTTCACGTCGTTGTTTGTGGTGTAATCCATCGTTATTTCTTGAGGTTTTCCTTTTATAAAATAAGCTCCATGGGCATAATCGATACAAATTTCTCCACTTGTTAGCTTAATGTAATAAAACTTGTTCCAGTCAAGCTTTCCTGCTTTCCACTCCTCTGTCAGTTCTTCCGGTGTCTTAGTCATTGCTTTACGCCGATCGTTTTAATTATCTGCTCCATTAGTCTTTTTTGGAGGTCTGTTTTAATGAAAGTTTTTCGGCTGCAACATCCACATTGATAAGAAAATTCGTCTTCATTTAATAAAAAGCTTCCATTTTCAGTATCGTAAACATAAAAACAACCAAACTTTTGCCAACCGTATTCTTCTGCTAGTTTATCCATCATCGTTACCTTTCAAAAAAGTTGCCCGGGATTTCCCAGAACTCCTTACTCAAGCTCCGCCTTATTCGGCATATTCAGGCGGAATCCCGCGGGGCGCCAATGCCGCAATCCGGGTTAATTCCAGTTTATCCCCCGGCGCGTCCTGCCTTATTGAGTATTCGGCAGCACCCCGAATTGTCTTAATCCTCGTCTTGTTCCTCGCCAATATATACAACTTCAATAAAACTGGTGGCAACATCGTCAACGTCCCAATCACAAGTTGAAACCTTATCTATTGCCAACTTTTTCGCCTCTTCTTTGTTGTCCGCATTAACGGTAATAGTTGCACTAACATCCGCCGTTGCGTTTAGGTAAACCGAGAATCTCCGCTTTTTCGTTATTTCGCGCCCCATAGGCTCTTCGTAGAGTTCCCAATCATCCGCTGTTATTTCGTTAGGCTCAATAAAATAAACATCGCCATATTCATCTTTTGCGTAAACTCCAGATAGTTTAATATACTTTCCGTCTCTCCAATCCTTTCTTCTAATCTTAGCCCCTTTTTTGAACTCGGGCAGAAGTTCTTCTAAATATGACATTAGTCTTCCTCCTCCTCTTTTACTTTTCGCCAAAACAGTGCTTCCTCTGTACCATGCTACCTCAAATTTCATCACTCCTCACTTTCACCTATAGCGGCGTTGATACGGGTTAAGAGGTTGGCAGCGGTAGGAGTGAATCCTACATGTTTGTTTTGATTAATCTTGTAAGAAAGATAAGGTTTGCACTCTCTCAACAGGTCGCGGAGCTGGTTGTTTTCCTTTTTAATTTTCTTATAAGATATTTCTGTATACCAAGTTCCCTCTTTATTTAATTGCTCTTGCATAGCCTTGTATTCGTCATAGGTGGGGACGGGAGCGAGGACTTCACTAATCATATTATCCGAGTATCCATAAAAAGCTTGCTCTGTTTCGTAATATTCTTTTGATTCCTCAATGTTTGTTCTATACCAAGTCTCAAGTTCGGATATGGGCGTTTTTCCATTTTCAAGAAGGATATAATACAATCCGTCCTCCAGCTCTCCCGCTTTCCATTCCTCTGTCAGTTCTTCGGGGGTTTTTGTCATGGTCGTTACTCCTCCGACAAATAAGAAAGTGCGGTGTCAACGCCAGTGAGGGTGCAGCCTTTCATGACGAGGTCGATCATTCTTTTTTGTAATTCGTTGAAAGATTTTTTGAAGGTCAGAGTATCATAAGTGTCTGAAATCTTGAAGCCGCAGGGACAGGTGCAACTTATAAGCTCCCATTTGTCTTTTTCCTGATTATGATAGATCGTAATTTCATAGTCTTCGCAAGAACTGTATTTGTTTTCTTTGATTGTAATATAGATCCATTCGCCGCCAAAATCGGTATGACTACGTCTATAAGAAACGTATGCGCTGTAGTAGTATTCTTCAATATCGTCTTCTTCTTCGTCTGCTGCCTCAGCTATCATCGGACGCAATATGTCTTCCCACAAATTATATTCTTTCTTGTCCGGGGCGCCCAAAATTTCCCGGGCAATTTTGGTTAAACGCTGGTCGAGCTGCTCCAGTTCGAAGTCTTTGACGGCTTTTTTGAATACGTTTTCAACGAATTTGCCGTAATTGCCAAAATCCAAATTTTGAATATTAATGGTATCTTTTATCTTTTGTTCGATGGTGCGGCGGATTTCGTAACAGTCCACGGCATTGGCGACGGCTGTTGTTATCGTCTTTTGAATGGTATCGTAGATGGTTCTTTGAATATCCGTATTTTCAAAAGCAACAGCGACGGCGTTGTCAAAAAGCTCTTTGATTTGATTGGTTTCGGTTTTTGTCATTTGTTTGCTCCTGTTATTTGGTTAAAAACATAGTTCCAGCTGTTTAGGCATTTGCACAACTGCGATTTTTGTATCCCTTTTGATCAAAAAAAGTCTCCCTTTTTTGATAGTCAAATTGTATTTATAGTAAGAAGCTACGTCGGCAAAAAAGTCGTACCATGAACCGTACCAGTCACGGAACGGGCGGCCACAAATACCGACATCTTCCTCTCCGATTGGCGATCCCGAGCCCCACCAGTTGTTTGTTTCTCTGCAATCTATATCCACCCCAAAAACATCAAGCTCCAGTCTTCCGTTTAAGTTTAATAAATTTGTGCCGGAGATAATCTTTTTACTATAGGCGTTAATATTAAGCCTTATTTTCCCGATGCTTAGCATGAAAGAATAATTCTCACCCTCCCAGTAATCGGGAATGACAACCTCTTTGGGCTGGCAGATGTCGCTTAATCTATCTATGTCAACCTGTATTTTTACCATTTTTTTCCTTTCAAATTGGGAGGGGCAAGGATTTGCACCTTGCATAGAAACCATCAGCATACGGCCGCAGTTTCCGCGCTTAGTCTTTTTTTCAGCCGTATTTCGCGCGTCTACCTTTTCCGCCACCCTCCATAATATCAGGCCTTTTAGCCGCATGCCCAGGCGGTTCTCGGGAGAAAACCCTCAAAAATCCATCGGAACGTCGTCAAAATATGCCGGCGGTTCCGGGGCGTCATAAGATTGCGACGGATAGTTTGCCGCCGGTCGTTCCCGCCGTTCTTCTCTTTCTTTCTGCAAGCCGGCGGTCAATTCGTTATAAGTGCGGACGCAAAGTGCGGCCACTTTCAAAAGCTCGTCCGGGAAAAGGCTCACGCTTTGGCGTTGCCAGTTGTCTGTCCCTTTGTCTTCCGGCTTTTGCCAGGAACGCTGGATATTAGCTGAATACGTGGTGTGCAACTGTCCGTCTTTAATGTTAACCTCTTGCTTTTTGAAAATAGCCACCGACAAGCCCCGGTCGCGGTTGCTGATGAAAAGTTTGTTTTTGTTTTCTTCGTTCATTGTCTTTTTTCTCCTTTAGTTAAAATTCCTGATAGTTTCTGTCCGGGTAGATCGGGTCATACTCGCCCTTGCTTTGCTCGACCATCAGGTTTTGAATGCCGTCGGTGTAATTCATAAATTCTGCCGTCGTCATTTTAGTTGTGGTTCTGAGGTCAAAACGATTTTTGAAATACTCATGCAAAAAATCGGACGTAATGAACCGAAGCGGCAGATTGTCGACAATGAAACCGGTTTTTTCCCAAAATTCGACAATGTGCTTGTAAATCACCCACAAATATTTGTTTTGTTCCTGTGAACGAGTTCGGGAATGTTTTTTTATTTCGACATCAATCCCGTATTTGCTCGAATTGAGAGTTATCTCTAATTTCGGTCGTATAAACTTAAGAATCCCGTCAATGTTTGCCGCTTTATGGAAAAACATACCCACCTCAATATTTGCTATGCCAGTTCTTTTCAAAAGCGGCGTTAAACTCTTCGTTTCCGCGAATAAAGGAAACCATCTGTTCGGTGCGGGCAAGAAGATTTTGCCGGGTATTTGCATCACGGTGATAGTCTTCAACATAAACATACGCACCGTCCGAAATAACATATTTGAAATTGTCAATCCCGCTGCACTCCATGTAAAGAAGATGCTGGATTGATTTCAGATATTTTCCCAAGTCGTATTTGCTGACGCGTTTAATGTCGAAAATTGTGTTTCCTCGAATAATGTCGGCTTTACCGTAAAAAACATAGTTGCCGATTGTTGTGCAAACCGTTTCCTGCCACATGCCGCCTTTAACCATATCTGCAATGATGCGTGCGGTCTGTTGTTCTTTTTCATCAAGGGTCGGGAAAACAGGAGGAATAATGCTGTTTTTATCTCCGTTTTCCGTGCCTTGGGTCAACTCAAAAACAGCCGTTTCAAAGTTAATGCCCCGTTGCAGAATTTCATTTGCCGGTTTTTTGACCTTATTCAGACAGTCCAGCCAGTCCTGCCGGGCTTTTTCTTCAATTTCTTCTGCCTTGTCGCCGTACTCTTCAAAATCGGTGTGCATATAATAAGAATACGCACCATACAAACTGGCAGTTATCAGATATTTTTTATTCATCGGCGACCTCGAATTTTCCGGTTTCTTTACTGTATTTTGCTTTCAATTCAACGGCTTTTTCTTTCAGCATTTTGTTGGCAAAAATCTGACTGTCCCAGATAACCTGAAGGCCGCGGATTTCTCCGTAAACTTCGTTTAAGCCGGTAATGTCTTTTATCTCTCCGACTTTTGTTTCAATGACATTTTTCAAGCTTTCATAATCTGCCAAAAGTTCTGCTTCCTGCCGGCGTTTTTCGGCGACGGCAGCGACAATTTTATCTTGGAAAAAAGTATTGCCGGAAGTCGTATCCGGGACTTCAATCACCGGCGGGAGATTGAGAGCGTTTTTGGCGTAATATTTTTCGTTAGGTGTAAAAGATACAGTACGCTTATTGCCTTTCATTTCCATGTAACCCATCAAATCCAGTTCTTTAACAATATCCTTGCCGGAAGAACCGGAAACATCCGGACGAACAAAACGGACATCTCCGTCTTTGTCTTCTTTTTCGTGGGCAACGAAGATAACCGATTTGTTGGAATTAAAAATCTGTTTAACCAAAGCCGCAAATTGAATTTTAATCGCACCCCATGCTTTCATTGACAAGGTTCCGTCCCCTTGCTTGAACTTCGGGTTTTGGCGGGCAACGAAATCACCCATTCTGTCAACCAGCTTGCCGAGGGTATCGATGACGATTGTGTTAAAAGGACGCAGTTCATCCGAATTGATTAAGTCTAAAATCTGTTGGTAATTCTCAACCTGTAGAGAAGGGCATTGGAAGCGTTTTTCCACGCGGTAAAGCCCACGGTCAAGGTCAATCAGAACCGGCTTGTCGGCAGACAGGGCGAGCGTTGTTTTGCCGGTGCCCGGCTGTCCGTAGATCAGACAGCTTATCGGTTGGTTATGTTTCAATTCTGATGGTTGTGTAAGTAATGACATCTTTGTTTCCTTTTCTTAAATTAATTTATAAAATTAACATAGCAGCAAGACTTAGTCCGAGAGCAAAAGCGATAGCAATGTCGACGGCGTTAAGCTTGCGGGCAGGGGCTTGGTAGTTTGCCCCGAAGCGGGCTTCCAGCCTGTCCATTTGCGTATCGGTTAACAGCATTCTCATTGTTCGTCCTCCTTGTCTTTTTCTGTTTTGATGAAATCATCCGCAGCGGCAAGGAATTCCGCAATTGCCTTGTCCATGTCTTCAAAAATTCCCATTGTTTCCTCTCCTTAAGCAGCCAGCCACTTGTCACAGCCGTTTGATACGGCTTGCCGTGCGTTCAAAATCTCAATGTCATAATCCGGATCGTCTGCATCGATTTCTAACTTTTCCGCAAGTTCTAAATCGTCCATGTTGTCGATGTGTTCTTTGAAGCTGCAAACCAGATTGATCTTGTCAAAGTAGGTTGCTGTTTCCTCAAAGTCCCAAAACAGGCGATCCAGTTTTGATTTGAGATTTTTCATTTTTTGACCTTGTTTGTTGTGTTTATATAAAAATAGATATACCAAAAAAGGTATAAAGTCAATACCTTTTTTGGTATTTTTTTGATGATTTTAATATCTTATTGTTTTTATGAGAAATATTTTCATAAGTGCAAAAAAAACCGCCATTAGGCGGTGAAGAATCGGAGTCGGACTCAATAATCGTTAATAAAAGGTTAAAATAAAGTCTATTGACAAGATGTCGGAAGAATGATATATATAATATTGGAATTACCCGCTATACTGAAGCAGCTCCGTACGGAGTATGCAAAGCTCGACAAGAGAAGTAGGATAGCGGGTTTTTTATTTGAATTGCCAAATATCAAGTTTGTTCTTTAATATCTTAACCCATTCTTTTTGCTCTAAAGTAGCATTTGCAGAATAAGCATGGTTTACTAACCCGGCAATCATATCTGCAAGCTGAATGAGACGGTTATTTTTTGAGTCTTCGTAACGTATTTTTGCGACTTCTTTTTGCGCTTGTGCTCGTATGTAGCTGACCAGTTCTTTTTTTACAGTGTCTTTTTTTCCGTCAAGCTTCAATGATGCATCCGATAGTTGTGCATGGGTAATTACTTGTTTAAGAAAGAAGTTATAGAATTTGTTTGCGTTATTGCGCAATTCTTCGCTCGTTATTTCCATTTTGTTAACATATAGTGCTTTTGCCCGAAACGAGCATTTGGAAATCTCATTAAAAAATATATCCTTAACATGATTACATGTTTTTGAGTATTTAAATTCGGAAAGGTGGCGAGATAAGACGGCAGCATTATTTATGGCTTTTTCAGCTTCCTCAGCTTGCTCAGTATCTTCAAATACAACAAGAGCAAAAGAAAAATTAGCAGAAGATTTTGCCTTGAATCCGGGATCTCCGCTTTCATCAATAAAAACTAATTGTTTAGTCATTTTTATATGTCCACTTCTATTTTAACCTACCTTTTCAGCGGCGAGGGTGTAGATAACTTTGCCGACTATCGGGATTTCTTCCAAAGTTGCGGGAAGTGGGGGATATTTTTTATTATCGGAAAGAACGCTGATATCGTTGCCAAGTCCGCATTGAACTCGTTTAACGGCGAGACCGCCGGCAAGGCGGAGCAGAAAAAGTCCGTCCGAATCGGGAGAAATGCGGCTTATGTCAACAAGCACCCAGTCACCCTCTTTTAGAGTAGGCTCCATCGAATCGCCTTTAACTTTTATCATTTTTATATTTTCAGGTGCAGACATCGTGATTTGTCGGAAATCAAGCAACGGCATCAACCATTTGCCGTTAACGTTCTCGTTTAAATTTTCAATACCAGTACCGCAACAGGCGACGGCATCCAGCATGTCAATTGATATTGTGTCAATATTTTTTTTTTGTAAATTGCTGATAAATTTCGTGGCCTGATCGATCAGAACGGAAATGCCATCCGAGTGCAGAGGGAGATTATTTGTTGAAAGGTCTATGTCTGTCAACTCTTGTTCCGGTACTTCGAGAATTTGTGCTAAAATTTTTCGCTCTTTTTCAGGAAGGCGAACCGGGGTGTTGTATCGTAAGAATTTATGCATAAAAGCCGGACTGTTTGGACGCAAAGTCAGTGATATACTGTTCAACGTAAGTCCTTTTTTTTCAATCAATTCATTTATGTGTTTTCTAACTTCGGCGGCTGTTGTCATATTTTTCTCCTTTTTTCTATTATACCAAAAAGGGTATTTTTTACAAATAGAAAAATAGGTATTGACTTTATACCTTTTTGGGTATTATTTTATACCAAAAAGGAGATAAAATGCTTTTAGAAAAATGCGAAAAATTCCGAAACAAATATAAAATTTCTAAGGCGCGTTTTGGCGAAATGGTCATGGGGAGCCCGAAATTTATTTTTGATTTGGAAAAAGGACGGGAATGCCTGCCTAGGACTGAAAGAAAAATTTTAAGATTTATGGAAGAGTACGAGAAAGCACAAAAAGGTGCTGAAGGCAGAAATTCTTAAATTTAATCAACCGCCGCCGGTTTTCCGGTCGGCTTTTTTATTAACCAAAAAAGAAAGGAAACAAAAAAAATGAACAATAATGAATTTGGCGCAAAATTAGCGAAAGAAACTTTAACCGGTGATATTGCCGCTTTTTTGATTGACCGGTTGCGGCAATTCCCGAAGCCCTATCAGCAGATGAGCGAGACGGAACAGGGAGAACAGATTGAAATGGCCAAAACCGCCGCGCGGGAGTTGGTGAGCAAGGCCGTCGGCATTGTTGCTTCCGGCGGGCGGAAGACCGTGCAGGCCGAACTTGGAAAAATCACCGTCGACAAAGGTCTGAAATGTGAAATTAAGGCCAGCGTTGCTTATGCGGACGAGCTGATTGCGGTTGCCGGCAAGCCGATTTTAATTGTTACGAATTCGGATGACGAATTTACCGGCGGTGAGAACAATCTGAAAGCCGACCCGGATCAGCGCGAGATGTTTAACGCCTGCAACTCCGAATATCAGGACGCAGACGGCGAAGGCGTGCCGGATCCGGTAGCGGCAGAAGTCCCGGCTTTGGAAGACCACTCGGTCGTTGATGCCGAGTTTGAAGAAGTCGAGGATTCGTTCCGCGACGACAACGACGCGGCTTAAGAAAAGGCAGCGCAAATGACGGCGGTTGTTGTCAATATTCCCGGGCCACCGGTGCCTAAAGGGCGCCCGCGCTTTACAAGGGGCGGTTTTGCCTATACGCCGGACAAAACCCGGAAATATGAAAAACTGGTTGCCGGTCTGGCCAAAACGGCTATGGCCGGCCGACCGCCGTTTGAGTGCCCGATAAAAGTTATGGTTACGGCTTTTATGAAAATGCCGCAGATGTCGAAGAAAAAGACGGCAGACGCGCTGGCGGGTTATGTCCTGCCGGCGGTCAAGCCGGATGCGGACAATCTGGCCAAGGCGGCGCTTGATGCCTGCAACGGTATAATCTGGCGCGATGATGCACTGATTTGCTCGCTGCTTGTGAAAAAGCGTTACGCCGCCTATCCGTGTTTGGAAATCAAGGTGGTGCCGGAAGGAATTTTTAACTTATGATGAATTTGAACGAATACGAAAACAAGATTATCAATGCCGATTGTCTGGATATTTTAAGAAAATTGCCGGACAAATGCGTTGATTTGGTTTTAACCGATCCGCCGTATGGTATAAATTATCAATCCTCTCGTCGGATTAATAAATGTAGTAAAATTACTAATGATAATAATCTTAATTGGCTTCCGATAATCTTAAGTGAGTTAAAAAGAATAAGCAAAGATACTGCGATATGGTACATATTTTGCAGTTGGCATCATATAGATAAATTCAAACAAGAAATAGATAAAATAAAACATATCAAAAATATATTAATTTGGAATAAAAATAATTTTGGCTTCGGTGATCTAAAATGTGATTTTTCTCCAAAATATGAAATGATATTTTTTTGCAACGAACATACGCCTTTGAATGGAAAGAGAATTGCTAATGTTTTGAATTTTGCTAAAAGCAATAATTCCTTGCATCCGACACAGAAGCCTCTTGATTTATTTGAAACGCTAATTTGGAAAGCAAGCCAACCGAATGACCTTATTCTTGATTGCTTTTCCGGTTCAGGAACTACCGCGGTTGCGGCGCATAAGTTAGGACGGCGTTTTATATGTATAGAGAAAGATCCGGATTATTGGGCTGCCAGTATTAAGCGTTTGGAAGAAGCCCGGAAACAAATTTCGTTTTTTGAATTACCTCAAAATAAAAAACTAACTACAAAGGGGATAGCATGAGTAAAGATCGCTTTATGTTTTTTGCCAATTTTGACGAGATGGCCAGAAAGCTGCCGGATGACATGAGATTGCGCTTTTATGACGCGATTAACGATTATGTTTTTCGCGACACCGAACCAGACGACCCGATACTGGCAGCGCTGATTGTTGCAATCAAGCCAAGTTTGGATAAAGAAGAAAGAAGAGGTGGGGCACGGGAAGGAGCCGGCGCACCACAAAAAACAGAAAATCCGCAAAATCAAAAAGATGGCGAATCAAAAATAATCAAAGACAATCAAAGACAATCAAAGTTAATCAAAAATAATCAAAATCAATCAAACGAAATCAAATGTAATCAAAATAATCAAACCTTTCTTGAAACTGAAACAGAAACAGAAACTGAAACTGAAAAGGTAGAGATAGTCAAAACGCAGCCGCATTTTGACCTGATCCCGCTGAATGCCGTTTTTGAGCGTTTTGGTTTGCCGAAAGTGCAAAAGTTGACCGACGATCGGCGTCGAAAGCTGAAACTCCGGTGTGAGGAAACCGGCGGTTATGATGAGTTTATCGGGCAGGTGGAGGCTGCCCTTGCCAACAGCTCGTTTCTTCGCGGCGACAATCGGCAAGGCTGGAGGGCAGGGATAGATTTTTTCCTGCAACGGTCAAGCTGGCAAAAGGTTCTTGAAGGTGTCTATAACGACGGGAACGGCTCAAAAATGGAAAAAGAGCGCCACAATTTCGACTGGATTTGACGGGGTGAAAAATGGAAAAAGAACTTGAAATATTAAAACATATCAACGAGTTGTATGTTGGAGATACGACTGACGAGGAAATTATCCGTTTTGCCGAGAAAAACACCGAAAAAGTGGCGGCATGGAAAGCGGCGTTTGCCAAGTATGACTTGGCCGATGTTTTGCAGGTGGTTGACGAATACTGGAACTTCAAAAACAACAAAACCAGTCCCCGGGTTGCTCAGATTTTGGCGATTTTGAACTCCAAAAGGGAGGTCGAGAAAGACAGTTTTTCCGTTGATGCTCAAGCCTCACGGTTTGACGAGAGTAACTGGCGGTATTGGGTGGGGATTGATTTGGCGCGGGCTTTGATGATACGTGGAGGCAATAAAAACCTGCGTTTCCTTTACCAAAAAGCCGTTGACGCTATTTTAGCTGAGCGCGTTGACAGGCAGCCGGAAGCCCGGTTTTGGGATTATGGCCGGAAAGTCAAAGAGTGCTTTGAACGCGGCTTTTTTGATGATGTCGACGAGATTGCCGAGAATATTCGTCAACGGGAGATTTTTGGTAAAGGAAACGCAATGCCGTCATCCGTGAAAGAAAGCGGCAATTGGTTGGCTTCACATTGGAAGGCAGGTGCGTGATGGTGTGGGTATTAGATGAGGGGAAGTTTAAGGATGATTAAAGCAACAGGAACGGCTGACGGATATATCACGCCGATTGAAGCCAAAAGAAAGGGTTTGATAAAAAAGGACGGAGTTTATTACAAGCGCACGGTTTTGGAAAAATATCACGACAAGGGGTGGCTCGGGCAGGTGACCAGTAAATATTCCGACGATGACCGGATGGCTGCCGGGTTAAAACTGGCAGCGGATTTTCATAAAGCGGGCTATTCCGGTATTAATTGTGTCGATTACGAGAAGCCACGTGTTGAAAGTTCGCCGATGCCGGATCCGTCCCTGGCGGTATTGGATGCCCGCGATCGCTATGGCAAGGCGATAGCTTGTTTGACGCGGGAGGAAGTTTTTGCTGTGCGTACAGTCTGTTGTTTGGATGAGGAGATTAAAATTCCGCGTCTTCGGGACGACCAGTACAAAAACGATCTGGAACTGTTGAAACGGTATATCAGCACAGGCTTAAATCGGCTCTGTGAACACTATTGGGGAAAGATTCGGATGCCGCGGCCGCAAATTGTAGGTCAGGCTACGGTCAACTTTTGGGATAACATTGAAGATTATTATCAAACACTAAGAAAATGATTATTGATTTTTTAACTATTGCGGGGTAAGTTATAATTAGAGCTCAAAACTCTATCTATAACGGCATTTACGCCCCCGTCAGCGGTGATTTTTTATACCCGATTATTCCGGGGGTGCAGAGAATACAATAGCCTAATCATTTTGTTGACCTCGTTTTGTTATTCAACAATTTTCAGGCAAATAATCTCGCGTGATTATAGACACGTTTTGAGCCCCCGGAGCCTAGCCGGTCTAGGTAACTTCTCAAAAAAGGTCTATAATATGACAAATTCAATTTCAATTTACAATTTTAATCAAAATCAGGTAAGAACAACCCAAATTGACAATCAGCCGTATTTCAATCTCAATGATTGTTGCGAAGCTTTGGGTATTGCTCGCGGCTACAAGTCAGCCGTACGGCTGTCGGCGGATGGGGTACGCGAAACGTCCCTCATCGACAACCTTGGTCGTCAGCAGGTCGCCAAGTTTATCAACGAACCGAATCTCTACCGCCTGATATTCCGTAGCAACAAACCCCAAGCGCAAGCCTTTGCGGATTGGGTATACAATGAAGTTCTGCCCAGTATTCGTAAAACAGGCAGTTTTGGCGTGCCGACTGCTCCGTCGCTAACCCAAGACCGCGAAGCCTTAAAAGCCATCGGCGGAATCGTGAAAAAATGCACAGCAGTTGTGGTACGGGAAGAACTCGAATCCCGTGACCAGATTCGAGCAGAAAATATAGACTTAAAGAATCGGCTCAGGCAAATTCAGCTTTGGGCAAACGGTATAAAATTATAAAAAACTGCCCCGGTTTCCCGGGGCTTTTTGTGTGCTAAAAATAATCCTTGACAAGTTTTATAAAACCTTGTATGATTTCATTCATAATCGATAACTGTATCTAAAGGCGGTGCGGATTGCCTTTTCAGTTATCGACGAACATCCTTACGGTCGTTTTTTAACGGCCGTTTTTTTATGGCAGTAATCCGGCGCCAACCGGAAAATTGCCGAAACCGCAGCTTCGTTTTGCGGCCTTTCTTTTCCCGCTCTGCCGTGGTTCTCTTTCCTCACACCACGGCATCGGGTTTCGGAGATGATATGTTAGAACTTATTCAAGAGCTGATTGCTTTTAAGTATGCTTGCAAGCTTAAACATTGGCAGGCACGCAACTATGGACAGCATTTGCTTTATGACCGACTGATTGAAAATATCGACAAATGGGTCGATGATATTGCCGAAAAAATATTTATGGCATCCGGCGAGGCTGAACAGCTTGACTATAATATTCTAAGGCCAGAGCTGGTTAATACCGACCTAACCGAAAGTATCCGCCAACTCCTCGAAAAGATCGAACAGTTGAAGGCCGAGAACGCAGAACCAGAGGGTATACCGACATTGCTGGGTGACATCTCAAAAGACTTTTTAACCAAACTTGCTCTAGTGAGAATGGAAAATGCCGAATGAAGAAAATTTAGTGCCAAATTCAAAACGAACTCCGAGCGAACTCCGAAAAATGACTAAAAAAGGCGGAAAGAAATCCGGCGAGGTTCGTCGAGAGCGGAAAAAGTTCAAAGAAGCATTTTTGGCCGCCTTAGAGACAGGAAATACTCAAGATAATATTGTTACGGCAGTTTTTGAAAAAGCTTTGGCTGGTGATTTGAAGGCTGTAGAACTTATTCGTGATACTATTGGAGAAAAGCCGGTTGATAAACAAGCAACAACAGACAGCAACGGCAACGATATTGTTCCGCCGATTACATTAGAGATTATTCCAGTTGAGGTTGTTCATGATAAAACCTCTGAAACTTCCTAAAAAACTCTTATTCTTAGTAAATGAGAAGAAAAGGTTTAAGGTTGCTTACGGCGGGCGCGGTTCGGCAAAATCCTGGAGTTATGCCAGAGCTTTGATTGTCAAAGCGGTGGAAAAGAAAATTCGGGTATTGTGTACGCGAAAACTTCAAACATCTATCGCAAACTCAGTTCACAAGCTTTTGACAGATAGTATTTTTGATTTAGGGCTATTTGCTTATTTCAGAATTACCAAAGACAGCATTACCGGAATAAACGGCTCTGAGTTTTTTTTTAAAGGCTTACAGAACAATATCAATGAAATCAAATCTATTGAGGGCATTGATTACTGTTGGTGTGAAGAAGCGCAAGACATCAGCAATGAGTTGTGGAAAGTCCTGATCCCGACTATTCGTAAAGAAGGTTCTGAAATCTGGATTACATTTAACCCGGACAGGGAAGAAGATGCAACCTACCAGATGTTTGTTGTCCAAAAACGCCCCGACTGTATAGCGGTTAAAATCAATTATGACGAAAACCCTTGGTTCCCGGATGTTTTGCGTTCAGAAATGGAATATTGTCGAAGTGTAAATGTTGCTGACTATGAACATATCTGGTTAGGCAAAACCCGTGTCAATACCGATGCGCAGATATTCAAAGACCGTTATGAGATTGCCGATTTCGAATCCCCGGAAAATATAAGGTTTTTTCATGGCGCGGACTGGGGGTTTGCTAAAGACCCAACAACGCTTGTGCGCTGCTTTATTCTGAATGACTGTCTTTATGTGGATCAAGAGGCTTATGGTGTTGGGGTTGAGCTTGATGAAACGCCGCAGTTATTTGAGAGCATTAAAACATCTCGGAGTTTCCCGATTAAAGCGGATTGCGCCAGACCTGAAACGATTAGCTTTATGAGACGGAGAGGATTTAATATTTCTCCGGCTAAAAAGTGGCAAGGTTCAGTTGAAGACGGCTTGGCCGTATTAAAGAGCTTTCGCAAAATTGTTATTCATCCGCGGTGTAAGCATGCGGCTGACGAGTTCCGTCTTTATTCTTATAAGATAGATAAAAACAACGGCGACATTCTGCCGATTATTGAAGATAAGAACAACCACATAATTGACGCTCTGCGCTATAGCCTTGACGGCTATATTAAAGGACGCGGTCAAATGAATATCAACCCCGGATGGGAAAAAGATTTTATAAAACAATGGTAAAACAGCAGAAAAAATCAAAACAACCGATGAAAGTGCGGAATATTGAAGATTTGGGAATAAATACCCAAACTGGGGATATGCTAAGCCGTGCGCTCAAGATATACAACAGCCCAGCTACAAGCTATAAGCTACCGTTTACTTTGGGCAAGCCTCAGAATAACCCAACCGTGATGGCGATGGATGCCTGTATCAATCATATTATTGATATGTGCGCGCCCGAATGGCAGGCTTTGGCTGTTCCGCGTTTTTTGGGTTACCCGATGCTGTCTAACATCGCTCAGGATCCGCTTATTCGTTCCGGCATTGAAGTTATTGTCGATGATATGACCCGGAAGTTTATTGATCTGACTTCTAAAGGTGAGAACGACCTCAGCACCAGTATTGCCGAGCTTGAAAGCGATTTGCAGTCTTTCCGAATTAAGTCCATCTTTAACAGGGCACTTGCGACAACCGGATACCAGGGCGGGTGTTTAGTCTATGTTGATGTCGGTGAGCTTGACGACGAAGAGAAGAAAACACCTCTTTATCTTGATGCCGCTACCTTTAAGAAAGGCTCTTTCCGTGGTCTTAGAATAATTGAGCCGATCAATCTTTATCCGGGGCGCTATGATACTTTAGACCCGACTTCAGAAGATTATTTTAATCCGGAAACGTGGTTTGTATTAGGGAAAGAGTACCACAGAAGCCGTTTTTTGTACTTTGCCCAAAACGAAGTACCTTTAATCTTGAAGCCTCTGTATAACTTCTTTGGGATTTCATTGGCGCAACAGGTTTTAGAATATGTCCAGAATTTTACCGAGAACCGCCGGTCGGCACAAAGGTTGTTGAATAAGTTCAGTCTTACAATCTGGCGAACTGATATGTCGCAGTTTTTGTCAGGCGGGGACTGTAACAGTTTAACTCAGCGCGTTAAATACTTCAATGCCCAGCGTTCTAATGACGGTACGGTTCTTCTGGACAAAGAGACCGAGGAGATGGAGCAAATCAACACACCTTTGTCAGGGGTCACAGATATTGTTTCAATGTCCTTAGACCTCGCGCCGGTTATCTTAGGCATCAGCAAAGACAAATACTTTGGCGATTTACCTAAGGGCTTAAATGCCAGTTCAGAGGGAACCAACCGTATTTATTATGATAAAATCCAAAGCTTAAACGAAAAGATCTGCTACGACAATGTCGTAAAGGTCTTAAAGATTTTGCAGCTTAACCGCTATGGTGAGATTGACGACAATATTTCGTTTCAGTTCGCCCCACTCTGGGAAATGGATGAGCGCGAAAGAGCGGAGATAAACAAAGTCAAAGCCGATACGGCGGCAGTTTATCTCGACCGCGGTGCTTTGTCTGCGGAAGAAGTTCGCGGGGCTTTGGCTGATAATCCCGACAGCGGGTTCTCCAATATTGACGTTGACGACGTGCCGGAAACTGAAAGCTTTGCTGATGTTGATTTAGATGACAGGGATGAGGCTGGTTCTGTGTTTGATGAGGCTATGGACGAATGGGATGAAAGCAAACATCCGAGAGCTGAAAACGGTCAGTTCGGCAACGGAAATGGGAACAAGAAAGTGAATACTGAAGAAAAAATACGTAAGGTCAAAATAGATTTTTCTAAAGACAATATCTTGCCTGAACTTAATGAGGAAGATGTAGAAGAACTTGGAGTAAAAAGTAAGCCTGTTTTGCTTAAAAAGAGCATTATTGATCGAAATTTATCACAACACCCAGAAGTCAGCAAAGACGATTATGAAATGCTGACAGCTACTGCGCTATACAATGCCGACGCTATTATTCCAGGAAATGCAGAAAAACCTTATTATAATTTTATCGCTCGTGTTTCAGATAAAAAAAGTTCTGTTGTCTTGTTAGAAGTAGCAGATAATAAAGACAATTTTGAAATTGTACACCTTCATTGGGCTAAGGATAAACAGCGCAGGACTTTAGAACGTAAGGGAAATAAAATAAATAAAAGCTAAGTGGGAGGCCGGCCGGGTGCCCTCCATCGCAATACCTTAAAGGCAAGCAGCAGGTGAGGCCGAAAATTTCTGCAATTCACTTAGCTTCGATATCAATATAATACCTTGAATCCAAATAAAAAGCAAGTAAAAAGTCGATGGTAGAGAGAATTTATACACTTCGCCCCATTCGTCCGAATAAGGGGATTGAAATGGCGTATCGCAAAAAGCTGATGAAACTGATTGATGAGATGCAGAACTCGGTCAAATACTGGATTGAGGCGGAATACAAACGCCAAGAGCCTGTTATTATGGCCGATGACGCAACTCCGGCAGATGCCATGGCTCGGGCTTTACGTAAACGCTTTACTCAATGGCAGAGAAATTTCCGGCGGGAAGCTCGCAAACTTGCCGGATGGTTTGCAAGGTCAAATTATAAATATACCGAAAATGCTTTTAAGAGCAGTTGGAAAAGCTATAAGGAACAGAAGTTCAGGCAGAAGTTTGAAGAGGCAGGTTTTACCTTTGATCTCAAAATGACACTGGCAATGGAAAATGTCATGAAATCTTTTATTCATGAGAATGTTAATTTGATTAAATCAATTCCGGAGAAGTATTTTACCGAAGTTGAAGGGATGGTAATGCGGTCTGTTCGTTCAGGTCGTGATTTGGCTTATCTTTCGGATGAATTGGAACACCGTTATGGTATAACAAGACGTCGTGCTGTTCTAATCGCCAGAGACCAAAATAACAAAGCAACCTCGCAAATGTCCCGCCAAAGACAGCAGGATCTAGGTATTACTCAAGCAGTTTGGAAACACGCCGGCGGGGTTAAAGAACCAAGACATTCTCACGAAGTTGCTGACGGAAAGATTTTTGATTTATCTAAAGGGCTTTATGTAGACGGTAAATGGATATTTCCCGGTGAGGAGATAAATTGCCATTGTTACGCTCGTCCAATCATTAAGGAATTTATGTAATGTTAGCTTATGATAAGTATACGCTCGACAGCGTCCGGCATTTTGACGAGAATGGCTTTATGCATGTTGATGTGTCAAATATCACTAAAGAGACTGTAAATCCTTATTACGGGCGAGAAATCCCCGGTTGGCAAGAACAAGGGCTTATCCCCGATAAAATATATTACGGTTACAGACCATTTGATGAAATTGAAAAAGCGGCAGATACATTTAACAATCTGCCGCTTTTGTCTGAGCACGTAGAAGATGGGGCGGATAAAAAAAACCAAAATTTGCGGGTAGGCTCACTTGGTACGGATGCCCAAGCAGAACAGCCCTATCTTAAAAACTCTCTGGTTATCTATGACCAGAAAGCCATTGATGACATCAAATCGGGCAAGAAGAAAGAATTATCTTGCGCCTATCGCTATGATCCGGTGTTCAAATCGGGGACATTTGACGGGCAGAGATACGATTTCCGAATGGAGAACATCCGCGGAAATCACGTTGCTCTCGTTCGCGAGGGCAGAGCAGGGAGCGATGTGGTTGTCGCTGATAGCAACTCAATTAAAAAAGGAGAAAACATGAGTACCAAACTGAAAAACTTTATCAGTAAGCTCTCGTCTTCTAAGAAAGGCATAGCCATGGATGAAGACCTTGAGGAAGCCTTGAAAGAGGCCATCCGCGAGGAAGTCAAAGAGGCTTTGCCGGAAGTGGAAGTAAAAGAAGAGATTACCGAAGACGCAGACGGAACCGATAAGCGTAAACTTATTGATGAAATCGGCGGAATTTTGAAAGGCAAGGTGGACGAGGAACTTTGGCGTACGATTATCGGCAAAGCTGAAAAACTGGCTTATACAGATTCCACTCGTTCAGCAGATGACGAAGACATCAAAGCAAAGGATGCCTGTGCTAAAGATGCCGATTTTGCCGAGGGTGTGAAATATGGCGAAGAAATGGAAAAGAAAGAGCGCAAAAAACTTGACCGTGAACATGAATCCGAGGGGATGAAGGGTGCGATGGACGCCGCTTTAATCCGCTTGTCGATTATGGATGAGTTCAAAAAGAAAAGTGCAGCCGCTGAAACTGTCCGTTCTTTAATCGGAAATGTTGATCCAATGGCGTTTGACAGCGCCGAAGACATTTACGGCAAAGCACTTGAATTGAACGGCTATAACCTCAAAGAATACTCAAAAAGCGCGTACCGCGGCATGGTCGAGGTTTTGAAGAAATCTAAAACCGCTAAATCTGAAATGACTTACGATGCGGCAGCAGTTCAGGGATTGTTAAAAGACTTTCCTGAGCTGGGAAAAATTAAATTAGGAGAAAGATAATATGGCAAACATTCCTTTTCAGACATCCATTAACCGGTCAAAGCCGTGGGGCGTTGCCGGTGATTTTATGGATAGCAACTATAATCATATGTATCCGTTGACTTTGCTGGTTAAAGAATATGAAGACGACGATGTAAAAGTCGAGGTTGGTAAATTTGCCTGGGATAACGGTGACGGTACTTGTTCTGCTACCGGAACAGGTGGTCCGACCGGTGTCGTTCATCGCACCATTTATATTCCGATGACAACCATTGCTGACGGTGCAACCATGACCGTTCCGTCGCGTTATAAAGCCGCTATCGCGGACAAGTGCAGTATATTCATGAATGTGAGCGATGTCCCGACTGTAGGTAACAAAATCTTCGTTAATAACACCACGGGGGCAATTACTAATGCGGCTGCCGGTTCCTCTGTTGCTGGTGCAACTGAAACCTCATTCAAAATTGTCACCCTTTGCGACAATACTGCGGCTGCTGGCATTCTTGTCGGTGTGACAAATTGGGAGTAATATATAATGAACATTAATGAAATTCGAGAACTTAAAGACTATGGCTTTGTTTTTAACGGCTATCAGAGCTTTATTGATAAATCCAATCCGTCCAAAATGGCGATGGATGCTGAATTGCTGACACCGCCAAATGCCGGCGTTCCGGTTGAATATACTGCTTTTCTGGATCCGACAATCATTCGTATTTTGAATGCTCCGACCAGAGCAAGACGTATTGTCGGTGAACGCAAGATCGGTGACTGGACTACGCCGTATGTTCGTTTCACAATGATTGAACAGACCGGCTTTGTTCAGCCGTATGATGATTATGCTGATAATGGCAAATCTGATGTCAATCCGACCTTTCCGACTCGCGAAAATTACGTGTTCGAAACGACAATTGAATATGGCGATCGCGAGAGTGATATCGCTTCTCGGGCTAAATTCAATCTGATTTCCGAAAAACAGCAATCTGCCGCCACCACGATTGACTTGGCGATGAACCGTTTTTATTTCTACGGTGTTGCAGGTTTGCAGAACTTTGGTTTATTGAACGATCCCAACCTGCAACCGGCTTTAACGCCTGCCAATGTTGGAACAGAGGAAGCTCCGGTTGTGAAATGGGAAGATAAGACGGCCGTTGACATGTACAACGACATTTTAGCTATGGTTGCTGATCTTTCAAACCGTTCTTTTGGCTATATTGATGAAAATTCACGGTTAAAATTGGTTGTCAGTCCGAAGATTTCGCCGCTGCTCTTGAAGACTTCCAATCTGATGACAGAGTCGGTTAAATCTTTGATTGAAAAGAGTCTGCCGAATTTGGAAATCGTAGTTGCACCGGAAATGTCGACCGAAGCGGGCGAATTGGTTCAGATGTATGCTGATGTTGTTTCGGCTGACGGTGTGACCAATAAAGTTGCTGATTTGGTCTTTTCTGAGAAAATGAGAGCCGGTCGCGTTGTTCCGGCGCTGAGCCATTTCAAGCAGAAGTTCACGGCCGGAACCTTTGGCGCGGTCATTTTTCAACCGTTTGCCGTTGCGCAGATGCTCGGCGTATAGACATATTAAGGAGGTACAATGTCTAAGAAAAACAGAAGCGTACAGGTCGCTAAACAGCCTGCAAACACCAACCCCGCTGCTGATGTAAAACAGAGCGGGGCTTTTGTTACCGTAAAATCAAAGTTGCCTTTTGGTCGAAGTTTTGCCACTCCGGACGGCAAGGTTCACGTCATTAACGGCATGAATCAGGGATTGCTGGTCAAAACCGAAGGGCTATTAGGTATGTATGCCACCACCCAACTGCCTAAGGATGTCTGGGATTATTTTGCAAAAGTTTATGCCAATGACGCTTGTTTGAAAAACAAAATTATTTTTGCTGATGTCAAAGCCGAAAATGCTGCGGCGCAGGCAAAAGAAATCGAAAAAGACGTAAAGACGGGAATGGAACAAATTAATCCCAATGATATTCCCAATATCAAAACGTCGAAAACGAAAAAGACGGTACAGGAGTAGTGGCATAATGGCAAGTCAGCAGATAGAATTTGATGCGGAAGAGTTTTTACAGGCTTACCCTGAGTTTGCCACTCTGAATCCCTCTCAGTTGCAGAATTACTTTGATATTGCGACAGGCATTTTAAGCAATCGCTTAGGAGCCGTTGTCTGTGATGAGAAAAAGCTCAAAACAATGCTCTATCTGCTGACGGCTCATATTGCTTTTTTGTTTATGCGTGGAGCAGGGCAAGTCGGCGCAATGTCTTCGGCAACCGAAGGCTCGGTAAGCGTCGGCTTTTCCGTTCCGCAAAATCTTAATGCAGCGTGGTTTAATCAAAGTCAATACGGCGGTCTATTTTGGCAAATGGCAAGGCCTTATATGTCAGGGAGATATATCAGTGGCTGCGGGTGTTAAAATAACAGGCGGCGACAAGCTGCTTACCAAATTGAAGAAACTGCAAAAGCTCGGGAAACATCGGGTAACGGCTGGGTTTTATAAAGAAGCAAAGTATCCCGACGGTACTCCAGTCGCAACTGTTGCCGCCGCTAACAACTTCGGCACGGTTGAAAATGGAGGCTTTATTCCGCCGCGTCCTTTTTTTTCCGATGCTATTGCGGAGAATAAAGACAAATGGGTTGAGGATTTCGCCAAGGCATTAAAAGCAACCGATATGGATATTGTTAAATCGATGAAACTCGTTGGCGAAGAAATGAAAGCTGATATTGTCGAGAAAATCGATAAGAATGATTATGAAGCGAAAAAATATCCTGAATTAGCACAAAACAGTGAGCCGTTGAAAGATACCACCCACATGATGCGTAGCATAAATTATAAAGTAGAATGATGAACTTACACCAAATAGTTAGAGGGGCAATAAATGCGGTTAATCCCGACCAAGATGTCACAATCAAGGTCAACAAGGGTAATCGGCATTTTTCCGGTGGAATTGTCGAGCCGATTTGGGAAATCGTTCCCGCTAAAGCTCAAATTCAGCCTGTCAGCTCTTACGAGATCCAATTTATTGACAACTATGTATCAAGTTCTGTTTATAAGAACTTTTATTTGCTTGGTTCATTCCCCGGATTGAATCGCCGAAGCGAAACTGGTGGTGATGTGATTGTCTGGAACGGCTTTGAGTGGTTCATTGACAGCGTGCCGGAAGAATGGAACACGGTCGGGTGGACAAAGGTTCGCGGCGTGCAACAGCTTCCTGAGGATGAACAATGACAGAAGAAGAAATCTATATCGCTGTTGAGGCTATGCTGGTTAAGTTTACCGGAGTTTCTCAAGATAATGTCATCCGGGCTTATCCGGGAAGGCGTGTCAGTCTTCCGCCGAATAACGATTACATCATCATGACCATAACACGGGCGGACAGGTTGGAAACACCTGCGGGAAGCTGGACAGCGGAAACATACACGGTTACGCAAGGTAAAGAATGCGTTATGCAGTTGGATTTCTTCGGGCGTAAAGCCGCTGTGTGGGCTAATGCGATTGTTGATTTTTCGCGCAATGTCATGATGTGCGACTTTTTAGAACCTTACGGGATTTTACCGCTTTATGCCGATGATATTTCCAATAATACCGGCGTAAGCGGCGAAAAAAAGTATGTCGAGCGGCGGACGGTACAGCTGCATCTTAATTATCAAACCGATGCGGCTGTCAGTGTCGATACATTTACGGCCGTCGAATTTAATATTTTCAAAACGGAGTTATAAAATATGACAATTCCAGCAAGCGAACTTGTAGATTTGCAACCGAAGACAATCGGCGGTGGATCGAGCGGGGTTGAACTCAACGGTGTATTGCTCAGCCAGTCGAACGATCTGCCGGCCAATACCTTTTATCCTTTCTCATCATCGGATAGCGTTGCAGCTTATTTTGGTGCCGAGAGCGTGGAAGCATCTTTGGGCAAGAATTATTTCTTAGCTGATGACAACAAGCAAAAGAGTCCGAACACTTTGTACTTTTATCGCTTTATCTCTGAAGCTGCTGCCGGTTGGCTGCGCGGTGCTCAAATCAGTGTTAAATTAACCGCTTTTCAGGCCATCACCGATGGTTCTTTATCCTTAGTTGTTGACGGAAAGCCAGTTAATGCGACAGCCATTGATCTGTCTGCCGCAACCAGTTATTCCGCTGTCGCTGCCGCTGTTCAGACAAAGTTACAGACGGTTGCAGAAAATGCAACTGTCGTTTATAATTCAAATTTTGGTGCTTTTATCATTACCTCCGGCACAACGGGTGAGAATAGCTCGGTTTCTTTTGCTTCTCCAGCAGAGAGCGGTACCGATTTGTCAGCACTGCTTTTGCTTAAAGAAACAGATGGCGCAATTGTTTCAAGCGGCAGCGACGCTCAGAGCCTGACCGAAACCATGCAGGCTTTGATCAAGGCCGGTCAGAACTGGGTAACATTTATGCCGGTTTTTCAGGAAACTGACGAACAGAAAGAAGAATTGGCGGCTTGGTGTAATTCGAAAGGTACCCGGTTTGTTTATGTCGCAAATGAAATTAACAATAATGCCTTAATTGCAAACAATGTTGCAAGTTTTGGGCAAAAGACCAAAGATTACTACGGGATATTGAATTGCTATAACACAAAAGCCTACTGCGCTTTTGCTATGGGGTATGCGGCCTCCATGGATTTGGAACGAACCAACGGGCGCAAGACCTTTGCATATCGTTCTCAAGCCGGGTTGTCTTATACGGTCGACGATGCGGATAATGCGCGGGCTTTGCTTGGTAATGGGTATAATTTCTATGGATCTTATGCAACAGCTTCAGAACAATTCACCTTATCGCAAAACGGCCAAATTTCAGGTAATGCTAAATGGTTTGATACCTATCTCGGCCAAATTTGGCTCAAAGCGCGTATGCAGGCGGCTTGGCTGACCGTATTGAAAAATGCAAACACGCTGCCGTTTAATTCTGATGGATACTCCGCCATTTACGCGGGTTCTATTGATGTTATTAACGCCGGCATAAATGCTGGTTTAATTGTATCCGGCGTAAATCTCTCGGCTGCTCAGCTAGACCAAGTCAACCGTGAGGCTGGATTAGACATCTCCGAAAGTCTGTACACACAGGGTTGGTATTTGCAGATCCCCGATGCAAACACCAACACACGTGTTGCCCGCGGTCCGTTGCGTCCTAACTTCTGGTATTGTGACGGCGGTTCTATCCAAAGCATTCAAGGCGTATCAACCACTATATTGTAGGAGATTTATAAATGGCAAGAAAATTCAGTATTACCTCGGCGAACGCTAATGCTCAGTTAGTCAACTCTCTTTTCCCTGCGGGATTGAAGTTTGAGAATTTTGCAGTTGACAATGCATGGACACAAGAACTGATCCAGCAGATTGAAGCCCGTATGGGCGTTGACGGTTATATCTCTTTTGGTTATACGCCGAGCCCCAAACCAATAAGCTTTCAATTCCAGCCAAACAGTCCGACAGTTGACCGTTTAGATTATCTGGTACAAACACAAGATTTGATGCAAGAAGCTATAGTCAGTCAGCTGGTTATCAATCTAAAATCGATCAAAAAGATTGTCACACTAACAAATGGTGCTTGTGTTACAAACAAACTGCTTCCAAACGGTGCTAAGGTTCTGGAGCCGATGCAGTATGACTTTATTTTTGAATCAGTAAATGTTGCGCCGATGGCTTAAGGGATAATCAAAATGAGAAAAGTAAAAGAGATCAAGATTGAAACCGATAATCGCGACAGAGGGAAGAGGTTCCGCATTACCGAAATGTCGGCAATGGCACAGGAACGCTGGGCAACCAAAGCGGTTTGCGCGTTGCTTAATTCCGGATTAGCTCTTCCCGAAGGCATGACCGCGGAAGATTTGCAAGGGGCTTCAGGATTGGCTAAGATTCTAAGTATGGGGGTTAAAGCCTTTTCTAATATCAAATATGAATTGGCCGAGCCGCTTTATGCCGAGCTTTTGCAATGCTGTGAATATTTGGGAACACAAGGTGAAGCAGTAAGCCGGCCGTTAGATGAAGCAACTGCGGACGAGGTTATTGAAGAAGTCTCAACACTTTTTGTCTTAAGAAAAGAAGTTTTGAAATTGCATTTTGATTTTTTATCCATCGGCGGGAACTTGACATCAGCTTCCCGCGAGGACAAGACAGTTCCGCGGGCTATGTGAACATCTCACCGCTGATTGCGGTTATAGTCAGTCATAAACTGGCGACCCTGAACGAATTAGAGACAGTTTACGGGCTTGAGGATGCCCTCAATCTGTATGAAATCATCGCGATAGATACTTATAACGAATATCAGGCCAACGAAAGGGCTAAACATGGCAACAACTCTTGATACATTAGTCGTAGAGCTCTTTATGAACAGCTCAGCTTTTGCTGCGCAGAGTAAAGGCGTTGAAAAAGCTTTGAACGGCATCAAAACAGCAGCGCAGGCAACGGGTCTGGTTGTTGCCGCTATGTTTGTTAAAAGCGGTATTGCGCAGTTTGTATCTCAAGCCCAGGAACTTGGTAACCTCGGCCGTTCGGTTCGTGAAAATGCGGAGGACTTGCAGGCTTGGGGCGAAGCTGTCAAACGCGAAGGCGGTACGGTTGAGGGGTTTAACTCAACAGTTAAGAAGCTCAGCGATGATTTGATGTCTATTCCGTTGACCGGCGGCAATTCTCCGTTGCTCGGCGGATTAGTGCGTTTAGGCGTGCAATTTCGCAACCTTGACGGATCCATGCGCAAACCGCTGGATTTGTTGAAAGATTTGTCTTCACGATTTCAGGGGATGAACAGCGCTCAATCTTTGGCTTTGGGTAAAAAGATCGGGCTTGACGAGGCAACCATTCGCCTTTTGCAAAAAGGACGTAAAGGACTAGATGAACTGCTGGTAAAATATAAAGAACTCGGTGTGATGTCAAATGAGGACATCAAAACCGGAGAACGCCTGAAAAAGATGTTTCAGGACTATCAGCAAGTTATCACAGCTCTGGGTATGAGGTTTATTCGCTTCTTTCTTCCGGCAGCTGAAAAACTATCCCAATGGCTGACAACTGCGGCAAGGTGGGTACAACAGCATGGACGGATTGTTGAGGCGGCCATTTTGGCTATATCTTTGGCAATTACCGGATATTTGGCACCGGCATTGCTCGCGTTGGCTTTTAATCCGGTCGTTTTGGGGTTAACAGCTATTGCCGCCCTTATTGCTCTGGTTATTGAGGATATTTTAGCTTTTAGAGAGGGGGCAGACTCTGTAACCGGAGATGTTGTCAAATATTTCCAAAATCTCTGGAATGGAATTTTGGTTGTCAAAGACGCTATTGTCGCACTTTGGGAAAGTTTTTTAGATATTCCCGGAGTTCGCGAAACTTTAGATGCAATATTGTTTCCGTTTAAGATTCTCAAATCTGTTATTGTATGGTTAATTGATGGTGTAAAACAACTTTGGGATTTATTCGGCGAAGATGTTACCAGCAATTTAAAGTCTGGTGCAGGATGGTTCTTAGATAAGCTCAATCCTTTGTCTACGATCAAAAAAGGAGCCAATTGGTTAGTCGATATTGGAAGTAAAGCATCTCCAATTAATGCCAATGCACAAGCTATCCAGTCCCAGCAAATCAGCAATAGCAGAAGTGTTGACAATAGCCGCAGCATCAATCAGCAAGCTCATATCGATAAGGTTATCGTTAATAATCCTGGCGGCAATTTTACCGAAACCATGAGTACCGTCATCGGCAACAACCCAATTATGTCCTCTATTCAAGATGACAGATTTACAGGTTAAGAAAAATGGCAGATATGAATATCTCAGATGTAGCAAATTTTGCTACGCACCGCTTGCCCGGGATCGCTAATATTAGGAACAGGATACGAGGCGAGTGGACTGTCCGCAACAGCTCAACTCGTAAAGCAATCGTAGAGTTTGATACTTTTATCGGTTATTCGGCATCAAAATCATCTTCTGTTCCAACCAACCAAATAGAGCAGGGAAGTTTTGCTGCTTATAATAAAACCAATAATCCGTCAGAGTTCTCTGTAACGCTGGCCAAATCCGGTAGTTCTACGGTCTTAAGCAACTTTTTAACCAGTTTAGAAACTTATAACGATTCTACAGATCTGGTTGATATTGTGTTGCCTTTTCGAGTGTACCGAAATGTCAATATCACCGGTTTAAGTCACGGTATATCGGAAGGTCAGGCGGTTAATCTTCTTGTCGTAGAGCTGCGCTTAAAAGAAATAAAGCAAACTGCCCGCCGCTATAAAAGCCTAGCAATGCCTGCTTCCAAAGTACAGAACGCCGGAGATGCTGATACGGTTAATAAAGGGCGGCAACAGGCAAAACAACCTGATGCTTCCGTTCTAAAAGGTTTGGAAAATAAGCTTAACAATTGGTTGGGAAGTTAGTTAAATGATTGTGGAAGTCCCTTTATCCGCTCTGCCAAGTCAGGAATTAAGCCTTGTGCTGGGCAATCAGGATGTGACCGTCCGGGTTCTAACCCGCGGCGATTACCTGTATTTAGATGTCTTAAAGGAAAGTACGCCGGTTATTCAAGGCCAGTTAATTGTTACCGGGCAAAATCTACTGCCTTCGGGGCTGGCTGATTTTATCGGTAATTTCCAAATGGTTGATATCAATGGCAATTCAGATCCAGTTTATACCGGTTTAGGCACTCAGTACCGGCTTTTATATAGTGACTAGGGGTAATGTCTTTTACAAAGAAAATCATTGAAGTTCGGATTACATTGACATCCGGTACTTTTACCGGCGGTGCAAACACCAAGGTTATACGCGGTCTTCCGGTCAAGGTGGAAATACAACGCCCGGGCTTTCCGGCAAGGGATAATGCCAAGATTTCTATAACCGGCATCAATCAGGAAGATTTGGAAGCTTTGACATTTTTGGCTTTCCGTCCTCTGACTTTTGCGCAGAATAACAAAGTTTCAATCTTTGCCGGAGACGAAAAAGAAGGAATGTCCCTTGCCTTTATGGGAGATATTGTTACATCGGTACCGAATTATAACGCTGCGCCGGATGTTGTGTTAGAGATTGAAGCCATGGCGGGATACTATGCCGGATTGTTAGCCGTGCCTCCCTACACATTCAAGGGTAGCATCCCCGCCGCCTCTGTTTTGGAGCAGGTTTGCAATGAGGCCGGGTTTGTCTTTGTAAATGAGGGAGAGACAAAATCGGTCTTAAATCCGTACTTAAAAGGTTCGCCGGTTCAAAAGATTATCTCTTTAGCCAATTCATATGATCTTAACATCGTTTTGGATGGAGAAACTTTAACACTGAAAACAGCTGAAGGCAATACACAGGTTGTTGCTGTCTTAAGCTCGTCCAGCGGAATGATTGGTTATCCAGACTTTACCTCAAACGGCATAAAAGTAAAATCTGAGTTTTTGCCACAGGTTCAAGTTGGTAATCAGATTGAGGTTAAAAGTATTGTTCCCAAAGCAAGCGGCAGATGGAATATCACCAGCCTGAGCCATTCTTTAGGGGCGCACATAGACAATGCGCCGTGGTTTACAACAATAGACGCAATCTACCCGGAGGGATTATGACAATAGTTTCTTCGCTTCGTAAGCCCAATACGACAGCTTCAGATTACAATAGTTTAAGTTTCACGATTTTGCAGCAATTAGCGCAGGTCAACACGCTTGAACTGGTCATAGTCGTAGCGGTTAATGCCGATATGACGCTTGATGTAAAGCCGCTTTTGAATGCCTTAACACCGGATAATGAGGCCGTTGAACCGGCTGTTATCTATAATATTCCGTATCTCAGGATCCAGTCCGGACAAAATGCGTTCAAAATCACGCCGCAAGTCGGAGACATAGGGCTTGTTGGTTATTGTCAAAGAGATATTACCGGCGTTCTTTTGAGCAAAGGGCAGGCAAATCCGCAAAGCAACCGCAGGTTTAGCAACTCAGATGGGGTTTACATTTGTTCGGTTGCCAGTTTAGCACAAAATCCGGTGCGGTTTATGGAAATAAACAACAATCAGATGACTCTTCAGGGAGATGTTCCGTTAGTTGTCAATGTCTCTGAAGCAACCATTAATGCGCCGACCACAATCAACGGCGACCTGACAATCAATGGTAAAGTCACATCAACCGGCGATGTCGTCGGGGGCAAAATCAGCTTACAAACACATCAACATACCGGCGTAACACCGGGTGATAAGAATACGGGGACACCGATATGACATCGTTAAAGCTAACTCCGGATTGGGATTTACAATTAGATGACATGGGAAATATTGCAACGGTGGACGGCGGCTTGCAAATAGCTCAAGACGTTGCCACATCTTGCCGGGTATGGAAAGGCGAGATGCTTTATGATAAGGAACGCGGCGTTCTTTATAAAGAAGAAATCCTCGGCCAGCCCCCCAATTTAGCACTTCTGCAGTCTGATTTTGAAAATGAAGCCAAAAGAATTGAGGGCGTTGTTTCGGTTGAGGTAGTTGTTGACAGCTTTAGTAATCGGAAATTAGTCCCGGATATCCGTATAACCCTTGAAAATGGGGAAGAAATTAATGTTTGATCTAGAATTTACTGCCGCCGGTGTTGTTGCGCCGGAAACATCAGAAATTAAAGCAGATGTACAGGCCTTATTTGTCGAAGCGTTTGGGAGTGGTTTAGTTTTGGATGATTCCACCCCGCAAGGATATTTGATTGATGGTATTACCAATATAATTGCACAGAAAAACGCCAATATGATTTTGTTGATTAACCAATTTAATCCGGCTTTTGCATACGATATTTGGCAAGATGCATTAGCCAATTTATATTTCTTGCAGCGAAAAAGCGCTACACCAACCATTGTTCAATGTGTTTGTACCGGTTTGCCGGGAACAGTTATTCCGGGACTGGATAATCCAAATGGTGCGGCTCAGGCACAAAACGGAGACAGCGATATTTTCGTTTGTACCAGCTCCGGAACAATTCCGGCCAGCGGAAGCATAACACTTCAATTTCAGTCTGCTAAACTTGGAGAGATTCCGGCACCGGCAAATTCGGTTAATCGCATTTACCGCCAAATTCAGGGATGGGATACGATTAACAATCCTGCAGCGGGAGTTCTTGGAACCAATAAGGAAAGCCGCATTGAGCATGAAAACCGGCGGAAAAACTCTCTTGCGCTTTATGCAACAGGGTCTAGAGAAGCCGTTTATTCACGCGTATTTAATGTTACGAATGTTACAGATGTTATTGTTGTAGAAAACGACAGTTCTGAATCGGTCACAATTCAAGGCGTTGAATTGGTGCGCAATTCTATATATGTTATCGCAAATGGCGGAGATAACACCGAAATCGCCGAAGCAATCCGCAATTCCAAAAGCGGCGGTTGTGCGACTAACGGAGAAGTCTCTGTATTGCTTCCAAAAACGTATGTCCCAATTCAATTCAGCCGTCCGCAGAATATAAACGTTTACGCTCAGGTAACTCTAGATGTCGACGAAAATACGCCTGAGAATTTTGAAGAACTGATCCAAAACGCAATTATTGCCAACTTTAACGGTTCTGACGATTCTTCGGGTATAACAATCGGGCAGACAATTTATGCCAGCCGGTTTTATTGTCCGTTGACTGCCTTGGGTTTGAATATCGTGAGTATAAAGATATCAAAGGATAATTCAAGGTGGCGAGATGCCTTAAGTTTCAATCTTAATCAGTTGCCGGTTACTGACGCGGCCAATATAACGGTACTTCAAAATGGATAAAAAAAAGTACATTTTAAGTCAATATGCTAACAGTTCAAAGCTGATGACAGTTCTAAATGGGCTGGAAGAGATGATTGGCGTTGATGCTGATATTAAAAATTTCTATGACAATATCTTTAATATTCAGACGGCTAACACTTACGGTCTGAATGTTTGGGGTGAAAGGCTCAATATTTCACGTAGACTTAAAATAAACGGTCAAGCTGTCGATTTGAAAGATAAATATTATCGCTTTTTGCTTTTGGTCAAAGCAATGGCCAACATATCAAACTGTACAGTTCCCAATCTGGAAGAAATATTGAATTATTTGTTTCAGGAGAGGGGCAAAGTGTATGTCTTTGATACCGGTATCATGACAATGAAATATACTTTTGACTTTTATCTTGATGAGATGGAAAAGGCGATTCTTAACTTACCGGGTATTCCGCCTAAGCCCACAGGAGTTGGACTGACAATCGTTGAACTTCCGAAAAAACAGATATTTGGATTTAACAAAACAGGTTTTAAGCCGTTTAATCAAGCACCACTAAGGAGAAATTAATATGGAAAATTTGGAAAAACCCCAAGTTATCTCCGGGGCATTTGCTTATAATGGTCAAAAGAATGATATTCCGGATGCACCGACCGGAACAGCGCACGCCAGTATACAAGAGGGATTCCCTCCTATCACAATGATACCTCAAGAAGATGGCGGTGAAGCTCCGTATGGGCAAGATTTTAACGGACTGGGAAATTTACTTTCTCAGTTTTATTTTTTTACCCAGAACGGGGGTACTTACACATTCGACCCAGCTGTGGCGGAAGTGATCGGCGGTTATCCGGAAAACGCACTTTTATGGTACTATCCGGACGAAAACAATGTCACGGCCAAATGGTTGAGGTCAACTAAAGCCAATAATACAGATAACTTTATCACCAATCCGGAAGTGATCGGCACCAGCTGGGTCGAGCAAAACAACCAGCAGTCAATATTGCCGCCGACGTCAATTCTGACATTTGACCATCCTGTTGATTTCAGCGGGTTACTGCCGCTCAATTCGGCTCAATTCAAACAGGGCTACCTGATTGAAAACTGCGATACGAGCTATCCTGACTTCTGGGAAAAGATGCTGGAATATAAACGGCTCGGGGCATCAAATGCCGCTTATGCCCGTTATGCCAAGACTCAACAGCAATATACCGCGGAACTATCCGCTAACGGATTTTGCGGGTTCTATGTTATCGACGAAAGCGCAAAATCGGTTCGGCTGCCTTATCTGGGCGACGCTTATTTGCAGGGCGGCGCTTCTAACAGTATTGACCGGACGGCAGGGCTTCCGAGCATTCAGCATACACACAGACACCGCCATGATTTGCCGGGAGTTAATTCGAGCTGCGCCGGCGGCGGGCGTGTTCTTTATGTCTACGGTGCAAACGATTCTGGATCTGCTGAGCAGGGCTATCGCCAAAGTGCGTACGACAACACTCAGAATTCGGCAGTTTCGGCGATTTACGGCAAATCAGATACGGTACAAACAGACTCTGTCGGCGTATTTTTTTACATTGTTGTGGCCAATACGTGGAAAGATATTTCGATAGAGGATTTTACCGCTCGGCTGGATGCTGTTACCGAGCAAGCAATTGATCAGATCAACACTCTTGTCGCTTCGGCAACAACGGCGTTCAACACAAATGCAGATGAAAAGCAGGCGGCTGTTGACAGTTCTGCGTCGCAGGCGGAGGCTGCGGCCGGTGAGGCCAAAACTTCCGAAACCAATGCCAAAAGTTCGGAAACGGCAGCGTCCGGTTCGGCAGAGGCAGCTGCCTCTGCGGCGTCTTCGGCTTCGGAATCGAAGGAAGCGGCGGCTGCGTCGGCAACGGCGGCTTCGGGATCAGCGGCAAGTGCGGAAAGTTTCAAAACCGCGGCGGAAAAAAGCGCCGAGTTATCTGCTGCTTCCGCGGACGCTTCCGAAGCTTCCGCTCAGACGGCCACGCACCAAGCCAGTCAGGCCGGAGAGCATCAAATAAGCGCGAAGGCTTCTGCTGGTGCCGCCGAAGCGTGGGCAATCGGCAGTATAGAGGAACAACCGGCCGGGTCGGCAAAGTACTGGGCGGAAAAAATAAATCCGGACAACCTGGCCGATGTTGACCTGAGCAATCTGTCGTCGGCCGGTAAAGCGAAACTTCCGTTGCCGTGGAGCTATTTTCAGGCCAGAAATATGTTGGCAGACGGTTCAATTGCCAAGGATCAGGTCAGGACGTTTACTCTTGATTATTTAACCAATGATCGTTTGTACGAAGTGATCGGCAGCATATTTTTTACGTCAAACGGCGTTGTTACGATCCGATGCGGTACAAATCCGACGATTTTGAATGCGATGGCATCTAACCCGGTTGCGGGAACTTTTGTTGCGACCGACAGTTCACGCGGAGCCGGTACGTTCACCGCTTTGGTAAAAAATAAGAGAATCGGTTTTTCCAACACCGGCAGCGTAGCGGCAACCGGGGTTTACATCAATGTTGCCGCATTCAGGGAAGTAGGAGATTAGAAAAATGTTTTACGCTTTTATAGAAGACAATAAACTGGTCGGCGCCGGCGAGTGCCGCCAGTCGACGGAAGGCGTCGACAATGTGGAAATTTCGGAAGAAGTGTTCAGAAACATTGAGCGCTATGTATGGAACGGAACGGCTTTGGCCGAAGATCCGGATTTTGAAGTTAAGCGCCGGTCTGCCGAAGTGCGGGCAGAACGGGACGAACTGCTGCTTGTGACCGACAGATATATGCTGGCCGATTTTCCGGTTGCGGAAGATGAGCGGGAACTGTACCGGCAGTATCGTCAGTATTTGCGGGATATTCCGGAAACGCCGGGGTTTCCGGATACGGAAATAATGGATTTTGCCGCCTGGCGGGAACAATCGTGACGGTTGGGTGTGCGAACCGGCGGCAGATGTTTTCGTCTGCCGCACCGACTCCGGGAAAAAAGGACATGCGGTATTGATTTGACGGACGCTTTATTTTATAGTGAAGCCGGTAAAATTTGAAAGAGGAGCGTGTTTTGGCAAAGGATTTTTATATTTTCCGCCACGGCGAAACGGAATTGAACCGTCGGCGGAGATGGCAGGGGTCGGGAACGGATTATGACCTGACGGAAGACGGCGTGTCGCAGGCCGAAGAACTGTCGGCAAAGCTGGCCGGCAAGGGGATTGAAGTTATTTATTCCAGTCCTTTGCTCCGGGCCCGACATACGGCGGAGATCGCCGCCCGGATGCTGAAGGTGCCGGTGAAAACGGAGGCTGATTTGCGGGAATGTTTTTACGGCGAAGCGGAAGGGCGTCCGATTGCCGAGCTGCAAAAGGAAATGCCGGAAATTGTCAACAACTGGAGCCGTCCCGGCGGCGACCTACGCTTTCCCGGCGGCGAAAGCCGGCAGGAAGCTTTGGAACGGGTGCTGGCCGTTTTGCGCCGACTGGAAGGCGAAAGTTTTCGGACGGCGGGCGTGGCCGTTCACGGCGGCACCATGGCGGCGATGCTCAATCATTTCGGTTATAAGTTTGACAAAATACCAAACTGCGCCGTTTTTCGGCTGCATTTTGAAAACGGTGAGGGGACGGTCGAGGGAAACCTTTTTTAGACCGGTGCGAAACAAGAGGGAATAAACCGACACCCGCCGGCCGGCGGGTGTTTTGAAATGCAGAAATAAAAACCGGCGCTAATACTCAATGCGGTCGGGCTTGTTTTTCCATTCACGCATGATTTCGGCGGCTTCCCTGAGGTTGATGCGATGCAGCTCAAGCGGGTCGTCGTCATAAAAGACGCGATCGCGAAAGCCGATGTTTTCCGCGTCGAAACGGTCGGCGGCAAAATAGACTTCGGCGATGTTGGCCCATTTGCAGGCGTTAAGGCACATCGGGCAGGGTTCGCACGAAGTGTAGAGAATGCATCCGCTCAAATCGAAGGTGCCGAGGTTGCGGCAGGCGTTGCGGATGGCGACGACTTCGCCGTGTGCCGTCGGATCGTTGTCAGGTGCGACCCGGTTATGGCCTTCGCCGACGATTTTGCCTTCGGCGTCAATGATGACGCAGCCGAACGGCGAACTGCCGCTGTCAATTGACTGTTTGCTCAGTTCAATGGCTTTTCTCAGATTTTTTTCGTGATCTATCATTGTTTTTCCTTCCGTTGAAACCGGAATTTACTCTAGCTCAAAAAAGGATAATGTAAAGTTTATTTTTTATTCGTTTTTTTGTCGAAAAAACTTGGCTTTCGGCAAAAAATATTTTATACTCGCAACAGCGGCGGAGGTATGGATGACAAAGGCAAAAACAAAAAGGTTTTTAATGAAGGCCGCACTGGGCGCAAGTCTGGCGGCGGGAGTTTCCCTGTTTCCGCTGATGCGGCATATTGTTAGCCGTCAGACGGCTGATTTTGACAAAATCCGGGTAACCGTCGGTACGGATACGGTTTCCAAGCAGCAGTTTTTTGAGAGGCTGAGCTATCGTGACGGCGCCTGGCGTTTTGCCGCTTCCGACGGGACTTTCGTCAATGTGGACAGTTTGGCCGATTTCAGGACCAAAGATGCTCTGCTGCATGAATATTTTTGTAAGCTTAAGCTCAAAAATAGTGTTGACACGGTTTATGTGCGCTATGCCATGGGCAGCCAAAAAAAGTATATGTCCGATATCGTGTACGGCATGGGCGCAAAGGACAGCCTGGGGTATCTTCCGTCTTTCGGCAGATATAATTACGATCGGTTGAACCTGCGTTATTTTAAAGCCGACAGCGAAGAGCTGCAAAAAGTCGTTGACGTGTACAACGATAAGTACAATTGTACCTACCGGCACGAATATCAGCATTACCTTAACGCCGTTTCCGGAATCGGCCGCGCCGGACAAAGCTATGAAAACAAATTTGTCGAGTGTTGTCTTGACGAAGTGTCCGCCAATATTGCCCAGTTGTTGGAACAGAGAAAGCATTATCTGGAAAGCGGACGGGATTTGTCCTTTTTCACTTCCCGTTTTAAATTTTACCGGGAGGCGGTCGAGAGCGGAAAAGTTAAGCCGGCGGCGGGGATTTATTCTAAAAAAGAAGTCGAATTGATTGCCGACGGCGTTTTTGACGCCTGGATGGCCGAAAAGTTTAACCTTTATGTCAGAAACAATACGGCACGTACGGTTCATATCTTAAGCAAAACCAATTATAACGGCGTTCAGCCCGACAGTGTTCGCCACCGGCGGTTGATGCGCGCCTGCTTTAACATCAACGGGGTTGACTTTTATCCTTACATTGCCCGGCGGGAAGCGGAGATAAAAGAAAAAATTCCCAATGACAAGCTGAAGCTTTTCCGGTTGTTGAAAAAGGAAAAATTCAAGGAAATGGGCTATTTGGAGAAGTTGGAAAAGATGCGGATTGAAGAGGGCGAGCGCGACTATAATGTTACGTTAGCCAAAAACAAGCTGTGGGCGCATGCCAAAAGACTGCTGGGCGGCAGCAGCCGCTGACGGGAGAAAAGTCCCGCGGTTTCCGCAAAACGTGTTTTCGGTTCGCAAAGCGGATGCGGGACAGAGGGCGGAAACTGAAGCGCGTTTTGTGCTTTTGTGGCTGCGGTTTAACGGCCGGTGCCGGGCAGGAACGTAAAAAAGCGGCAGGGCGTGCCGTTATGATTTTTCAAAGCAGGGAAAATGCAAGCAAATAGGGGGCCGGTGTCGTTTCTGCATTTTTGAGGGCGAAAAATCTGTGTCAGATGCGCTGATCAGGAGGGGGGATAACTTTTCCCGTTTATCTTTTTTCTGTTTCTCCGTCCTTCCATTTTCTTTTGGCCTTTTTTCGTTTTCATTTTTTTCATCCGTCCTTCAATTTCCCCTCTCAGTCTTTTTTTGTTTCCTCTTTTTTCTGTTTCTCCGTCCTTCCATTTTCTTTTGGTCTTTTTTCGTTTCCCTTTTTCTTCCGTATTTTTTGACATTTTGTTTTTAGTGCGAAAAACTCTTTTGCCGAAGTTTGTCCGAACCATGTTACCGGAGATGCTGATGGAATATTGCGTAAGCTCAATTGCTGCCCGTTTCAAAGTTAAGAGCCGTCTTTCAATATGAGAATGTTGGAAAATGCAAAATATCGACATCGCTGCCGGGAATTTCGGTGCACAGGCTGTTATGCGGATATTATAGGAAAAAATACCGGAAGAGGGCTGAATACATTCGAAATCGGTTAAGGAGCAAAGCCAATAGAGTGTGGATTTTGATCCGTTTACGGTGAGCCGGGCAATGTTAACCCCGCCGAACCGTCATGCGCCCTTAAAGACGAAGATATTGCCGGGCGTATACGAAGCGCCTGCGTTATATGCGGAAATTCCTTTTTTTTTGTAACCGGAAAACCATGTTCGGGACATGCTGTCAACTTACCGTGTCAGAGTGTCATATGTTAGTGTTTGCCGGTGTTTTGCGAGTTAATCCGCATACGAAAAACTCCGCGTTTTATGCAGGTGTCTTTTGATCAGGCGGCAGAGAAGATTACGGTATAACGGCTTGGGATAGAATGTAAAATTCTTCCTGTCCGGGGCGGCATTCCTTTTCCATCTTTTCCAGTCCGGCATCAAAGCGTTCGGCTTCCTTTTCGTCAAATGTAAAAACCGGACTGGGACGATAGACGTATTTTTTTCCGTTTTCCAAGGTTCCCGGTTTCAGCTCTTTGATCAGCATTGCCGCCGGAAAAGTTCCGTCTTCTGTGCAGACGTTGAATTTTTTGCAGCTTTTGAAGCCCCGGCTGACGTAGTTGTTCGGGCTGCCGAAAATGACGATGACGTCATAGCCTGCCGCCGCGGCACGTTCAAATGAATGTTCCAGCAGCTGTTTGCCGTAGCCCCGGCGTTGATGTTCGGGCAGAATGCATACCGGTCCGAAAGTGAGAATGTTTTTTTCGTTTCCGTTTTCTTCGATCAGTTTGTTGCGGGTGTACATAATGCTGCCGATGATTTTTCCGTCAAGCTCGATGACAAAGTCCAGCTCCGGCAGAAAGTCGGGATGAGAACGCATTATGTGAGCCAGATAATGCTCGTTGCAGCCCGGAACATACAGGTTCCAAAAAGCTTTTCTGATGACGTCTTCCACTTCGGCGCGGTCTTTTTCTTCTTCGTTTCTGATGGTAATCATGGCAGACTTTCTGTAAAATAACTTCTCGTTTTTTTATAACGCGGTTACAAAGGGCGGAAAAGCGGGCGGTTCTCGGGTGAAAGAAGTGCCGCCCGTCTTTTTCAGGCCGCTTTTTTCGGCGGCGTGTCGGTTTGGTCCGGTTCTTTTATGCGGACGATGTCGGCGCCGACGCCGCGCAGTTTTTCTTCCAGTTTTTCGTAGCCGCGGTCCAAATGGTAGACCCGGTTGACGATGGTTTCACCTTCGGCAATAAGGCCGGCCAGAACCAGTGCAAACGAAGCTCTCAGGTCGGTTGCCATGACTTGGGCGCCGTACAGCTTTTTGACGCCGCGGACAATTGCCGAAGCATGGCCGTGAACATTGATGTTGGCGCCCATCCGCATCAGTTCGGGAACGTGCATGAAGCGGTTTTCAAAAATGGTTTCGGTAACCATTGACGCGCCGTCGGCCGTCAGCATCAAAGTGAGAAACTGAGCCTGAAGGTCGGTCGGAAAACCGGGATAATAGTCCGTCATTATGTCTTTGCCCTCCAGCCGGCAGTTTTCGGCGTCAATAATGATGCCGTGCGGCTTTTCTATGATTCTTACGCCCATTTCGCTTAAAATGCGGAGCGGGGTTTTCAGAGTTGCGGCCTGAGCGTTTATCAGCTCTATTCGTCCGCGGGTGATGGCGGCGGCAACGGCGTAAGAGCCGGCTTCAATGCGGTCGGGAATTACCTTGTGAACGGTGCCGTGCAGCTCCCTGACGCCTTCGATTGTCAGAATCGGCGTGCCGATACCCGTAATTTTTGCGCCCATGGCATTGAGCATTTCCGCCAGATTGCCGATTTCCGGTTCCATGGCGGCATTTTCAATGACCGTGGTTCCTTCGGCTAAAGCGGCTGCCATCAGAATGTTGCAGGTGGCGCCGACGGAGGCAATGTTGAAAATCAGGTGAGCGCCCTTAAGTCCGTTTTCTGCCCGGGCAATGACATAACCGTTTTTAATTTCGATCGAAGCGCCCATCTGTTCCAGCGCGGAAAGGTGGATGTCCATCGGACGGGCGCCGATGGCGCAGCCGCCGGGCAGGGACAGTTCCGCATAATGTTCTCTGGCCAGAAGCGGCCCCAGCACGTAGTAGGAAGCGCGCATTTTGCGCACGTAGTCGTACGGTGCGATCAGGCTTTTAGTTTGGGCTGTCTGGTAAGTGTACATTTTGCACGGATTGCCGTCGACTACTTCGTTACGACTGTCAATTTGTGTGCCGAGCTGTTCCAGCAGCAGATTCATGGAGCGAATGTCGGAAAGGGAAGGCATGTTGGTCAAGGTGACGCGTTCCCGGGTGAGGAGGGAGGCGCATATCAACGGCAGCGCCGCATTTTTGGCGCCGCTGATGTAGATTTGACCGGAGAGCCGGTGCCCGCCGTTAATCTTTAGTTTGTCCATCGTCTTTTACTTTCTCTGTTTGGGATTTTTTTTGTAAGGCTTCCTGTTGCTTTTTGCGTTTTTCCAAATTTTTGCGCAAGGCTTCTGCTTCTCGCTCAAAACGCAGGTCGGACCGCCTTTTTGTTTTTTCGGTCATATGAAACATAAGTCCTTTTTTTTATTTTTACCGCAACACTATAGCAGGTTTTAAAAAAGTGAATCAAGCCGCTCAGTTTTTTATTGTGCAAAAGTGGTTTCATTTTTTATTGAAATCAATCCGTTATACGGATTATTAAGCTAATAGGTGTGTTTTAATATGTTAACAATTTATAATTAGTATTGATGTTTTGTTCAAAATAGATTATTAATTGTGAAAAAATAATTTTTAGAGCAGGACTTGTGAGTATCATGAAAAAATGTATTTTGATTTTATGTCTTCTGTTGTCAGCATGTATAAATACCGTCACTTATTCCCACCGGCAGAACGGGGTGGACGTTTATGTGGCTCGGTGCAACGGCTCTTTTGTCGACATTTCGCTGTGTTATCGGCAGGCGAGTCAGGCTTGTAACGGTAATTTTGAAGTTTTGAACGCTTCGGTGGAAAATGCCGGTACCGTCAACAATATGAGCGTGCAGACGGGAATGACGCCGATGTTGTACGGAACCCAGGATAATGTTTTGAACCGTTCGATCATGTTTTACTGCAAGTAAAGCCGCGATCGGACTGTGCCGCGTTGTTTGGCGGAAATTTTTTCGGGTGACGCCGTTTTTCCGGGAGGAAGAGCGGCGTTTTCGTTTTGAAAAAGAAGAACGTAAATCGTTTTGCCTTCTAAGCGGAAAGGTGGAACCCGGTTTGTGATGCAATACAAGTTCATGTTTAAAACCGATGCATGCTGCCGGGTGATTGTTGAACCGGAGATTGTAAGAGGCTAAAAAAATAAACGTGAAGGTAAAAGTTGTTGTTTAGGGCTAATAATTGTTTTATTATTTCTAAATTAGAAAAGAGGTTTTTTTATGATAAAAAAATATATTTTAGCGGGATTGTTAATTTTATTTCCTGTTTCTGCTTTTGCCGACGGGGGATTGCCCTTGTGGATAAATACGATTCAAACCGTAGCGGCCACTTCGGGAATTAAGGGGTTGGGGTACCCGTTGTCAAGTTCCGTGATTACGCTCATTTGTTTGATATTAATTATATTTTGTGAAACTTTATTCTTGAAAAAAAGATATTTTAAAACAACAAATACGGTAAAAATAATTGAAGCCGTTTCTTTTGCTAACTTGATTTCAACCGTTTTGGGCGGATTGCTGCTGTGGGCTGTTTTTTATGTTACGGTTTTTATGGCAGATTCTAATTCCTTGGGATATTTGTTTCTCGGGCCGTTATACGGAATATTGACATATCTCCCGCGTAACTCTGCCGTGGAAATATGCGGCTTTGTTTTTATCCTTGTGTTTTATAATGTTTTCTTTTGTTTTTTTTCGTATTTTATAGAACGTTTCATAATAAAAAAATATTTGCAAAATATGTATAGCAGCGAAATTGTTTCCAAAGGAGTATTACGAGCCAATATTTTAAGTTATTCCATATCGTTTTTTCTGATGTTGCCGATTTACTTTTTTTTACATGGAATTTTATGAATGTAATCAGATGTGAGAAAAGTCCGGTAATTCTTAAAATCATCAGATTAAATACCTCCGGAACGGACTAAGCGGAAAGAATTGGTGTATATAACAAAAAAACATCTAAATATTCTAAGTGTTGCATAAGATAACCGAAAGGTAAGATAATTTATAAATGGAAATAATCTTATTTATACTTTTTGTTGTTGCAAGTGTCGTATTCCGAATTCTACAGCCTAGGATTAAAGGATATTTAGGTGAGAAGAGTGTTGCCACAATTCTTTCGCTTCTTCCGTCTGATAAGTATAAGATAATTAATGATTTGTTAATTGAAGTTGATGGTAGAACTATCCAAATAGATCATCTTGTTGTTTCGATTTATGGGATATTTGTAATCGAAACTAAAAATTATAAAGGCAGGATTACCGGTTCAGACAATTCTGATTATTGGACTAAAAATATGTTTGGCAATAAATATACATTTTATAATCCAATTAGGCAAAATAAGTCTCATGTTTTAGCTCTTAGTAAACAATTAGGTTTTAGCCTTAATAAGTTTATTCCTATTATTGTTTTTTCAAATGGGGCTGAATTAAAGGTCAATACAACGCATAATGTTATTTATACAACTCAAATCAATAGAGTAATAAAAGAATATTCAGAAATAAAATTTTCAGAAACAGATATTCAAAAGCTTTACGATAAAATTTCTTTACTTAATATTGTATCGCCTGAAGTTAGAAAGCAACATGTATTAGAAATTCAAAATACGATTGCAACAAAACGACATCTGATACAACAGGGTATTTGTCCGAGATGTGGACATAGCTTAATTCTCAGAAATGGAAAATATGGTAATTTCTATGGGTGCAGTAACTATCCTAACTGTAAATTTATCAAACCTATTGAGTGTAGAAACAACCGTTTTCTACATAAACTGACTAAAAAATTCATTAGAAACTTGTTAAAATAGTTTTTTTATCGAATTGGGATTTTAAAAGATAAAACGCTTGATTTTATCAGCTTTTTTGCGAAAAGTCCGATAAGCCGGTTCAAAAGTGCCTCTATAAAAACGCATAAAATCGGGCTGAATAAGAGCTTGTTTAAAAACAAAAAATCCGCAACAAATGCGGAATTCTCAAAAATGGTGCGCGATATTGTGCAATTATCGGACTAGGAATTATGAGGATTTTAAGATTTTGAGTAGAAAAATTAAAAAAATGTTAAAAACAAATTAAGGCTGAGTGTTTATTCTCAGCCCGTAAAAAATTATTTTTAATATTTTTCTAAAAACCATTTTGCAAATTGTTGCAGACTTCCTGAAGTTTGCGATCTTTCTGTAAAGTCTGAGAGCTCTTGCTTTGAAAATTCACAGAGCATTTTCCCATAATCCTTCATATACATTACTTGCCACAAATCAGACCAAGCGTCTGGATGTATTACGTTTTTTCGTTCATATGCAATTTCAAAATTATCACCAAATCTTTCAAATTGACATACAGTCCCGTCATTTCCAACAAATGTTGCAAAGCTGACAAATTTTGCCGCCCGATTATTTTCTCCGTTCATTAATTTTAGTATACCATCAATCCCAATTGTTGATAAAACATACTTGGTATACGGCCCGGGGAAACCATTCAAGGCCTCAATAACCAAACCTCCGTCTTCAACAAGGATAGGCTTTTTCAATATTTTAAAAGCTTCCATAGCTTTATATTTTGAAACATCAGCGATATTATTAAGCTGAGGTTCAACGATATCAGCCTGAACTTGATTAACTTTAATATCAAAGCGTCCAGCATTAAGAAAAGAACGCTTTAAAGCGGCTATTTTCCCTTTATTGGAAGTAATAAAATCTATCTCCATAATCATACTTTTATATTGTTAAACAAAATTATAAATTTCACACTTAACTTTATATATCTAAATAAAAATAAAGTAAATCAAAAACAAAAAGTCTGATAATCCAATTAAAACGATCATTCTCAAAATAACTGAAATCGGATTGGGCGGGAGGTTTGATTTATATAACAAAAAAGCACCTTGATAGGTGCGTTTCTATAAATGGTGCCGCTAGCAAGAATCGGACTTGCGACCCCACCCTTACCAAGGGTGTGCTCTACCACTGAGCTATAGCGGCATTATCGAATTGAGGGGAATATAAAACATCTTTTTTATAAATGCAATAATATTTTTAAGATAATTGATAAAAAAATATGGGATTTTTATATCTGTTTGTTTTTGTATTGTTTTTTTGTGGCGGTAAAATTGGAGAAAGGTTAATGTCAAGAATTAAGAAGGCCGGAAATGTTTGGAATGCAGAGCGATTGCTGAACATGGAAAGAAGACAGTGGATAGTGACGGAAGAAAACGGCTGATATTTGAAACGGCATTATTGCAGAAACGGCGGCATTAAGGGAAGCCGCGTCGGGTATGGGGGGAAAAGTGTCGAATGAAAGAAGGCCGTAACCGGCGGGGGAATGTGAGAAGCGGTCGGAGCGGGCAACGGCGGCATTACGGAGTTAAGGGAAGCCGCGTTGGCCGGGGCAGGGACGCGGGAAAGACGGCGGGTTGGTGCGGGCGCTGGCTGCTACGGGGGAGTTGAACTGAGCAGGGGCAGAGAAGACGGCGGCAGAAAGGGGCGGCGGTGTCGGCAGAGGGAAGAAAAGTTCGTAAAACAGTGTTGTCGGCATTAAGGAAAGCTGTGTCGGGTATGGGGGGAAAAGTGCCGAATGAAAGAGGGCCGTAATCGGCGGGGTAATGTGAGAAGCGGTCGGAGAGCGGGCAACGGCGGTTTTTTATCGTTAATTTTTCATTTTAGGTTGCCATCGGAGTGAAAAAAAACTATATTTACTGATGAGAAGAAGAGGATTAAACTAAATGCAGAAGATACTGTCTTGGATTTTTATGTTTATGTTTGCCGGGTTGGCATTTACGGTTTTTTTATATGTCGCCTCGATCATTGTTCCGATTTTGTTTTTCGTGGTTTTGGCCGGTTTTTTATGGATCCGCTACAAACAGCGCAAAGCGGTAAAGCTGATGTTTGAACGGAATGCCGGGCGCGAAAGGCAACATCCGAGGGGTGAGATCATTGACGCGGAATATGAAATTATTGACGATAACAAACATTAGAGGGAGTTAAGGCAATGAAGATCAACAAAGTTCTGGCTTTTGACATCGGGGGGACCAAAATTGCTTATGCGACGGTTGACAGAAACGGTAAAATACTGAACGAGGTTATTCGTCATCCGACGCCGGCGGCGCCGGGCGCGGCGGCGAAGCTGCTGAAGACCATTATTGCCCAGTTTGAAGATCAGATTGATGCGGTGGCGGTTTCTACTGCGGGGACGGTTGACCGGACCAATTCCCGGATTACCGGTTCGGTCGGCAACATGCCCGAAGGGTATATGGATACGGATTTCAAAGCGCTTTCGGCCAAGCCGGTGGTGGTGGAAAACGATGCTAATTCGGCCGTATGGGCGGAGCATGTTCTCGGCAACGCCAAGGGGCATGACAACGTAATTTTGTTGACCCTCGGCACCGGCGTCGGGGTCGGCATCATTGCCGACGGCCGGTTGTTGGTCGGCAAATCGGGCGCGGCCGGTGAAGTTCATTTTCCGGTGCGTTATGACAATAACCGTCTGTGCGGATGCGGACGCTACGATTGTTTGGAGATTTACATGTCCGGCAAGGCGCTCAGTCTGGAAGCCAAAGCCGCCTACAAAGACGACAACGCCACCAGTCATACGGTGATTGAGGGGCTGAAGCAAAATGCCCTGCCGGCGGTTACGGCTTTTCATAATTGGCAGGAGATGGTTAAAAACGGAATCGTGATTTTTGCCGACATTTTTGATCCCGAGGTTATTCTGCTCGGCGGTTCCATGGCGCATTTTATAGACTATAAACGGTTGAACGATGAGGCCAACAGAATGATCGTGACTACGCCGTTTAAGCTGAAAGAGGCTTCTTTTGAAAATGACGCCGGTTTGATCGGTGCGGCGTTGTTATGTGTGCAAAAGCTGGAGAAAAAAGCTGTTTAGACCGAGGGTTCCGTTGTTTTCGCAGCTTTTGGTCCGGCCGGGGTTTCCCCGGCCGGTTCTGCTTCCGGAGCGAAAAAGCTGACGGCTTTGTTTAACCGGACCATAAAGCCGCAGAGGGCGTTTTCGATTGCCGTCAGCGTTGTGTCGGTTATTTTGTGAGTGCCGGCAATAATCAGGTAGATGACCGAAGTTGCCCGATTGAGCGCTTTGAAAAACAGGCAGCCGGGGTTGCCGCGGCAGTCGGGCATCGTCTGTGAAACAGATTTTTCCGCTGCCGGAGGCATGTCCGTTTTTTCTTTCTCCGGCGCCGTATCTTTTGCCGTTTCGGGGTCGGGGGTACTTTCCGCCGGAGTGTCGGCCGCCGGCCGGTAGTCCGGGTTGGGAGTGTCGTTCATGACCAGCGACCAGCTTTTTTTGAGGCCGCCGTCTTCTTCTTTGTAAAGAATGTCAAACATATAAGGGCTGCCGTAAACCTTTTTGACTTTGAAGCTTTCGCGGTTGGCGGCAAAACTGCCGGAAGAGGCGAAGACAAGCGGCTGCCGGCCGCGGATGTCGTCGTCGGCGCTGACGTGCAGGCTGAGTGCGACTCTGCCGGTCAGGGAGCTGCCGATTTCAAAGCTGTCGGCGCTCATGTTTTCAATGTTGACGTCGATGTCGGCTTCGCAGTTTTGGCAGAGCAGGTGCTCAAACGACGCCCGGTCCCGGTATCCGTTGTGCATGTCCAGACGGGCGGCGGTGAGGCTGAGGCCGGCAGCCGCGGAAAATCCGCCGCGGCCGTAAGGGCCTTGCCGCAGTTGCAAAACGCCTTCCCTGACGATGATTTTTGAAGCGTTGTATACGGTGTTGTTAAGCCGGAATATGCCGCTGCCGCCGCCGTTGAAGAACAGGGCATAACCGCTGCCGCGGATATTGTCGTCAAAAATGTAGATGCCGTTGCCGCGGACGGAGAAAACAACGGATGTTTTGTCGATGTAAAAGGCGTTCGGGTCGGAGATGCCGGCGTTGTCGGTATAGTTGCCGCTGAAAACGGCGTTTTGCTTTCCGTCAATGCTGAAAGTGAGCGGTTTTTCGGTATAAACGGCGCCTCCGAAAGCGGAGTCTGCCGATCTGCCGCGGGCGCCGTTGCCGATGAAGACGGGGTTGGTTATCAGCCCGTCGACGGTACCGGAAACGCTGAGGGCGCCGCCGAGGACGCGTCCGGAATCCGAGGCCGCGGTGTTGGCGATGAAATTTGCGTTGCGGATGGTAAAGAGTTTTCCCTGCCGGGGAATGCGGACGGCGGCGCCGCCGGTGTCCGCAGATGCGGTTTGCAGCCGGTTGTCAACAAAATCGGCTGCAATCAGGTCGATACGCCCTTCGTTCAATACGGCACCGCCTGCCGCGGCCTTTTCTCCGTTTACCGAGTTGGCGGAAAATATGCCTTTGACCGACGTCAGGCTGCCGGTGTTGAGCAGGACCGCACTGCTGCCGAAATCGCCTCTGACCCGGTTGCCGGCAAAAACGGCGTTCATGCGGGAAACGCTGCCGGCATTGAGCCATATAGAATTTTCGGTGCCGCCCGGATTGTTCAGGCGGTTGTCTGTTACGTTGACATTGACCAGGGAAATGCTGCCGGCGGCGGCGTTGACCACGGCGGCACCGGCGGCGAGCGGCCGTTCGGGATTGCGATTGTTGAGGCGGCTGCCGACGAAGTCGCCGTTAAGTTCTTTGACGAATCCCCGGTTATAAAAGACGCTTTGTCCGAAAGCCGTGCCGGAGGCGTTGTTGATGAAGTCGGCGTAAATTTTGTCGATCGTTCCGTCGTTGACCAGGGCAATGCCTGGTTTGTCGTCGTTATTGTGCCGCAGGCCGTTGAAGACGGCGGCAAGCTCTTTTAGGCTTCCGTCGTTTTCGCTGCGCGAACGGCTGAAAATGTTGTCTGCCGGGAGGCGGGTGCAGTCGTAGCGAATGAGTTCCGCGGCGGTGCCGGTCAGCGTATATGCGGTCAGACAGGGGGCGGAGCTTTTGCTTTTGTCAAAACTGATCCGGTAAGAAGAGGCCAGAGGACTCTGTTTGTCTTTATAAAGGCGGCTGAGTACGGGCGCATATTCCGTGACGGCGAAGCTTGCGCCGGCCGGTCCGGGCAGCGAGAGCAAAACGGCTGTCAGCAAGATGCCGAAAACGGGTAAACGAAACATTGGTCAGATCCTGATACGGGTTATGTCTTTTTCAAGAATAAATCAAAACGCGAAAAAGACAAGAACAAACGGACGTTTGCCGACGGTTTGCGGAAAGAGGGGCGGCACGGAAAAAGGCCGCCGTTTGTCTGCGGCAGCCTTTTGAAGACGGAATAAGCGTTTCCTAGTTAGAAATTGTATCTTACGCCGAGAGAAAATTCGTCGATCGCGTCGATGAAAGACTTCTGAGTGTAAACATGGTGATACATGCCGCGAACGGACCAGTTTTCGTCAATGTTGTACTGAGCGCCGACATTTAAGCGGTAACCCAAAGTTTCTTCCTTGTCGGAACCGGCGCCGACCATTTTGACTTTCATTTCGTATTCACCGATACCGGCACCGGCAATCAGTTCAACTTCTCCGTCGCAGCCGAGCGGCAGGAAACCGAGGAAATCTACGCCGTAAGCCTGGAAAGCGGTGGTATACTTGTCTTCGTCATAGGTGTTTTTCTCTTTGCCGGAGTGCTGATAGAAAACTTCGGCTCCGAAGTTTCTGTGGAATTTTGCGCCGGCGACGAAGCTGACCGACTGATAATCGTCTTCAATGGCATTTTCGATGTCATAGGCGTAGTCGAAAGTGGAATAGTTGAAGTCCAAACCGGCATAGGGTCTGATTTCGGCGTTGGCATTGGCGGCAAACATGCAGGCAACCCCGGCCATTAACAAAGTTTTTTTCATAATCTTTTAGTCCTTTTAGTCTTTATTAAGTTTAATTTTGTTGAATAATAATTATGTTTTGTTGATGCATATGATGTTTCAACTATCAATTTATCAAGTATATATCACTAATATTTAAAATTGGTTAACGGATGTTTTACGAAGGAGAACGAGATGAAATATGTGACGCTGAACAATGACCGAAAAATGCCGGTGATGGGACTCGGAACCTGGAAGGCCGCGCCGGGGGAAGTTTATCAGGCGGTTCGCTGGGCGATAAAGATCGGCTATACCCATATTGACTGCGCGGAAATTTACGGCAATCAGGACGAGATCGGCCAGGCGGTTGCCGATGCGGTCAACGAAGGCGACATCAGACGGGAGGAGTTGTTTGTCACTTCCAAACTGTGGAACGACAGCCATGCGCCGGAAGACGTTTTGCCGGCGCTTGAAAAGACGCTGCAAGACCTTAAACTGGATTATCTTGACCTTTATCTGGTTCACTGGCCGGTAGCGCAGAAGAAGGGCACCGGGCTGCCGGAAAGCGGCGCGGACATGATTGCCCCTTCGGAACTGCCGCTTGAACTGACCTGGGCGGAAATGGAAAAGGCCAGGCGGCAGGGCAAAGCGCTGGCGATCGGTCTTTCCAACTGCGGGGAAAAAAGAATTTCCGCGCTTCTGGAAAAGGCGGAAGAAATGCCGGCGGTTTTGCAGATCGAATCGCATCCTTACCTGCCGCAGAACGAACTGATTGACTTTTGCCGCAAAAACATGATTGCGGTTACCGCCTATTCACCGCTCGGTTCCGGCCACGGCGAACTTTTGGCCGATCCGCGGATCGCCGAGGCGGCGGCGCGGCTGAAAGTGACGCCGGCGCAGCTGGTGCTGGCCTGGCAGATCAACCGCGGTGTCGTGGTGATCCCCAAGAGCACGCATGTCGAGCGTCTGAAGGAAAACTTTGCCGCGCTCGGCATTGAGCTGGACCGGGCGGATGTGGAATTGCTGGACGGCATGAACAAAGATCTGCGTTACGTGACCGGCGAAAAATTTGCTTTCGGCGGCTATGTGCCGGCAGAAATTTTTGCCTGAGGCGGCGGCCGAAAAAAAAGGAGCGGGTCATGAAGACCGGCTCCTTTTTCAGAGAGTGACAAGAGCGTCAATACGCTTTCACGTTGGCAACGGTGAGACCGTAAGTGCTTTCGTTGCCCCATTTTTTGTCGGCGTACTTTTTCGCTTTCGCGTTCTTTTCCATCTGCGCCACTTTGGCGGCGGTTGTGTTCTTCAGGAACTTGCCGCTCGAATCGTGGATCTTCCATTGCTTTTTGCCGGGCACTTTGGCGACGTAGCGGAAATCTTTGCCGTCGGCCTGTTCAAGTACGATAATCTTTTCCCATTCGGCGGAAAGCGGGCCGATGCCCCATTTCCCGTCCTTGGCGAAGAAGACGCGCTCACCGTGCAGGTAGAAGTCCTGATAAGGACCGAAGGCCGATTTTTCGCCGTTTTTCAGGTAGTATTTGCCGGCGGCGTTTTCAAGCATGAAATAAGCCGGAGCGTACGAAACCCTGTCGTAAGTCTGACCGGTTACCGATTGTCCTTCCGTGTCGAGCAGAGCCCATTTGACCGGGTCGTCGGCTTTTTGTCGTCCGAGCTGTGCGATCAGATAACCGTATTTGGCTTCTGCCTTAACGTAGAGCGGAGCGGTCAGCGTGGTTTCGGCACCGGCGGCTTTGATCCCCACCAGAGAAGTGTTTTCGGCCGTGTAGGTTACGAGGTTTTTCGTTCCGGCAATCGGCGTTTCAACGGATTTGAACCTGTTGCAGCTCACTGCCAGCAGGCAGGCGAGACATGCGAATACGAGCTTTTTCATAAGTGAAAAAATTTAGGAGTTAATAAAAGTTAAAAATCAAATACGTGACAAAATATATTTTATTTGTCTAAAACTGTCAATATAATTTAAATGACTTTTTTATTTTTGGCGGTTATATTTTACAACCGAATTGTCATCTTTACTTGTGGGGGAAAAATGGAGAAAATATCGTCGGAAGAACTGATCGCCGCGGTTGAATCCTGTTCGGAGATCGTAAAAACGGAAATCGACCGGGTGACTGCCGACAGCCGGCAGGCGGGCAAAGGGGCCTTGTTTGTTGCCGTGCGGGGCGAAAGGTTTGACGGTCATGATTTTGTCGGCCAGGCTCTGGACAAAGGAGCCGAGCTGGCTTTGGTGGAAAAACTGGTGCCCGGCGTACCGGCCGACCGGCAGGTGGTGGTGCGGGATACGCTTGAGGCTTACGGCAGGATCGGGGCATATAACCGTTCCAAGTTCAAGGGAACGGTGATCGGGCTGACCGGCAGCGCCGGCAAAACCACCACCAAGGAGGAAATCAAATTTGCGCTTTCCCGTTTTGGCAGCGTATATGCCACCTCCGGCAACCACAACAACCATATCGGGGTGCCGATGAGTTTGTGCGAGATGGATATGAACGCCGACTATGCGGTGATAGAAATGGGGATGAGTGCCAAAGGCGAAATTTCGCGCCTGACATCTTATGTTAAGCCGGACCTGGCGCTGGTGACGAATGTTTATCCGATGCATATTGAGTTTTTTGAAAATTTTGAGGGAATTGCCGAAGCCAAAGCGGAAATTTTCGAGGGACTGAAGACGGGCGGTACGGCGGTGATCAACGAAGATACCAATTTTGCCGATGTTTTGGAAAAACGGGCCTTGGAACACGGTGCCCGGGTGGTTAAGTTCGGCCGCCGGCATCACTATGACGGAAAACTGGAACTGGAGCAGGACGGCGAGGCTCAGCTTTACAACGCATGGGCGACGCTGGCGGTGGTTGACGCACTGGGGCTTGATGCTGATAAGGCCGCGTCGGCTCTGAAAGATTTCGGCGCGCTGCCGGGCCGGGGCAAGTCCTATCGGCTGAAACTGTCGGACGGCGGCGTTTTTACCCTGATCGACGACAGTTATTCCGGGCAGCCGGAAGCGATGAAAATCGCCATTGACGGTTTGGACAAGATGCCGTGTGCAGGACGAAAAATTGCCGTTCTCGGCAAAATGGCGGAACTGGGAGAAACTTCCGAAGCCCGCCACAAAGAGATCGGCGAACGTTTGTCAGGCAGTTCGGTCGACATTGCGGTCGGCGTCTGCCCGGAAATGAAGACGATGCTTGCCGAGCTGAGGCCGGATCAGGAAAAGCATTATTTTGCGGACAAAGAGGGCGTGGCGGAATTTCTCTTAAATAATCTGTTGCAAAATAATGATATTTTGCTTATAAAAGGGGCCAGATATTCTTCAAAATTATATCAGGTTACCGATGCGTTGCTGAAAGGGCTGGAAAAAGCATGAAATGTCCGTTTTGCGGTTTTTTGGATTCTCAGGTCAAAGATTCCCGTCTGACCGAGGACGGCGCCTGTATCCGCCGGCGGCGGGAATGCCCGGAATGCGGATCGCGTTTTACCACCTTTGAACGGGTGCAGCTGCGGGAACTGGTGGTGGTCAAAAAAAACGGCGACAAAGAACGTTTTGACCGCGAAAAACTTGAGCTTTCCCTGCAGCTGGCGGTGCGCAAGCGGCCGGTTGCCCCCGAGCGGGTGGAAAAAATCGTTAGCTCCATTCAGCGCCGGCTGGAAAGTTCGGGAGAAACGGAAATTTCCTCGCGCGTAATCGGGGAATACGCAATGGAGGCGCTGGCCGCTCTCGACAATGTCGCCTATGTGCGTTTTGCTTCGGTTTACAAGGATTTCTGCGAAGTGAGCGATTTTGAGGAATTTGTGGCACAGATTGATGAGATGGCCAAACCAAGGGACAATAAGGAAAAGGAATAGGAAATGGCAAAATTCGTTTCGGAAAAAATCAAAATGAGAACCTCGGCCAGGCTTGCCGCGGTGCAGGCAACCTATATGGCCGCCTACGGCCAGCTGCCGGTAGACGAGGTAATAAAAGAGTTTTTAAACGGAGAAGTCGGCCGTTTTGTGATTGAAGACAATCCGGAAAACGGCAATGAGGAATTCCGCGAAGTAGAGCCGATGGACAAAGCCTATTTCGAAAAGCTGGTGCGCGGCGTGCAGGGCAACAAGGAAGAGCTGGAAAAGTCGCTTAATCTGTTTTTAAATGCCGGCCGGACGCTGGAACGGCTGGACGGCACGCTGCAGGCGCTTTTGCTATGCGCCGTTTATGAAATCAACAATACGCTTGATTTGGACGTTAAAGTGGTGATTCAGGAATATGTCGACATGGCATATGCCTTTTTCTCCAAAGGCGAGCCGAAAATGGTCAACGCCCTTTTGGATCAGATTGCCCGCGAAGTCCGCAGCGCCTGAGGAGAGAGTCTGAAAAATGGCAAAACTGAAGATATACGAATATCCCGATCCGGTGCTGAAGCAAAAAGCGGCGCCGGTGGAAAAGGTGGACGACGGGCTGCGCCGGCTGCTTGACGATATGCTTGAAACCATGTACGCCGCCGCCGGGGTCGGACTGGCCGCGCCGCAGGTCGGGGTTTTGAAAAGAGTGATTGTCATCGACACCCATGATGAGGAAGAAGGCGAGGCGCCGCGTCCGCTGTTTCTGGTTAATCCTGAAATCATCGCCCGTTCGGAAGAAAAAATCTGTCATGAGGAGGGCTGTCTGTCGGTGCCCGACCAGCATGCGGAAGTAATGCGCTTTGCCGAAGTCCGGGTACGTTATCTGGACTATCACGGGGAAGCAAGGGAAGTGGCGGCCGACGGTTTGCTGGCGATTGCCCTGCAACATGAAATCGACCACTTGGACGGGATTTTGTATATCGACCGCATCAGCCGGCTGAAGCGGCAGATGCTTTTGAAGAAACTGCAAAAAATGCGGGCGGAGGAAAACGAAGAATGAAAATCGTGTTTATGGGAACGCCGGAATTTGCTCTGGCGGCCTTAAAGAAGCTGGCTGCCGAACATGAAGTTTTGGCCGTTTACACTAAAGAACCGAAAGTTTCCGGCCGCGGCAACAAACTGGTGAAAACGCCGGTGCATTTGTGGGCGGAAGAGCAGGGTATTGAAGTACGTACGCCGAAAACACTGCGCAATGCCGAAGAACAGGCGAAACTTGCCGCGCTCGGCGCCGATATGGCGGTGGTTGCCGCCTATGGTCTGATATTGCCGCCGCCGGTGCTGGAAGCCTTTCCTTTCGGCTGTGTCAACATTCACGGTTCGCTGCTGCCGAGATGGCGCGGCGCGGCACCGATCCAGCGGGCAATTGAGGCCGGCGACGAAAAAAGCGGCATCACGACAATGAAAATGGACGCCGGGCTGGATACCGGCGACATGCTGCTGAAAGGCGAAACCGAAATCACGCCGGAAACGACCGGCGGAGAACTGCACGACAAACTGGCGGAGATCGGCGCGGAGCTGATTGTCCGGACGTTGCGCGAGTGGAATGATATCAAGCCGCAGAAGCAGGATGATTCCCTGTCCTGTTATGCCGCCAAAATCGATAAGGCGGAAAGCCTGCTTGATCTGATCGTGCCGGCCGCGGTGCTGGAGCGGAAAATTCGTGCATTTAATCCCTATCCGGCGATTTATTTTGAGCATAAAGGGGAGCGGTTTAAGATTTTGCGGGCCGCGGTCAGCGAAGAAAAAGTCGGGCAGGGAGAAATTGTCTGCCGCGGCGGACGGTTGTTTGCCGGCTGTATCGACGGAGCGTTGGAAATTACGGAAATCCAGCGGCAGGGCAAAAAAGCGATGAGTGCCGCCGAACTGCTCAGGGGATATGATTTTTGAGCGCATCGGGAAAAAAGGAGCCGGAAGAAGACGGCAGTCAGGCCGATAATGCCGAAAAGCTGTCGATAAGTCCGAAAGAGGACAACCGTAAAGCAGGTGAAAATGCGGCGGCGGAAAATGACGAAGGAGAAAAGGCCCGCCGGCAATATGAGAAAATCATGTTGTTTGTCATCGGCTGGTTTACGGTGCCGTTTCTGACCGGCGGCGTGTGGTATGATTTGTTCGGCGGACTTGATGCGGGGGAAGTCTGGCAGCGGCTGACGCATCCGCGCGAGTTGATTGATGCGCTCGGAATCTACACGATTGCTTTTGCATCGTTCGGCTATCTGCCGGCAAAGATCAGCAAGGCCGGTTGGGGTAAGCGCATATTTTATTTCATTCTTTTTTATTTTCTGCTCTGCCGGCTGGTTGATTTTCTGTTTTAGCCGTTTTGAAAATCAAAAAGCAACGGCCGGCCTTTTTTCTTCATAAGCCACCGTTTATTTAGCATATTTTTTTATGTCAGCAAAACGTAACACTAAAGTTTAGTAACTTTTAAACATTTTGTTTTCAAGTTATTTTTTTTATTTCTCACAAAAAATTTTTTTTCTTCATAAACGGTGGTTTATGAAGATTATGAAAAAGGTTTCGATTATCTCTCCCTGTTATAACGGCGCCGGATATCTTGCCCGTTTTCTGGATTCTCTGATGCAGCAGGATTATGCGGACGTGGAGTTTATTTTCGTCAACGACGGTTCAACCGATGACACCGAAAATGTTTTTTCCGCGTATAGGCCGCGTCTTGAGGCTAAGGGCTGGAAGGTAGTGTATATAAAGCAGGAAAATGCCGGACAGGCGGCCGCGCTTTCCGCCGGACTGAAGGTGTTTACCGGCGAATATCTGATGTGGCCGGACAGCGATGATATCCTTTATGCCGGTCATATTGCCAAAAAAGTGGCGTTGATGGAGGAAAATCCCGCCGCGGGGCTTGGTTTCTGCCGGCTGAACAAAGTTAACGAAGAAGATCCCGACAAACCGCTTTGCGTGCTTGAGCGGCGTCAAAACGGTACGAATGACGATTTTGCCGGAGATTTACTGATCTGCCGTAATATCTTGTGGCCGCCGGTCGGTGCGATTGTGCGTGCAAGCGCTTTTTTGGAGGTTAATCCCGGGCGGGAAATATACGCCGGAGCGGCGGGGCAGAACTTTCAGATGTTTTTTCCGCTGGCGGTCAGGTATTCCGCCTGTTATTCGCCGGAAATACTGGGCGCCTACCTGATCAGGGAAACTTCTCACAGCCGGCAGCAGACGGATTATGTTAAACGCCAGTTTGACCATGAAGACACATGGATACACACGATTATGCGTACACCGCTTTCCGATCAGGAAAAAAGCGAAGCCATTATCCGTACGGTAAATTATTTTGAACGATTGAAGGACGTTTATTGTAGAAAATTTTTCCCCTCCGCGCCGGGGAAAAGCAGAAAATCACAAAAAATCAGATTATTCGGTTTTATTCCGCTGTTAAAAATCTGCCGTAAGAAACACCGGACGGTGGTGAAGCTTTTTGATTTTATTCCATTTTTGAAGATAAGGTAAAATATGCAAATTCTTGATGATATGAATGATTGTACCGGCTGTTCGGCCTGTTTTAACGTTTGTCCGAAAGCGGCAATTGAGATGAAGTCGGATGTCGAGGGGTTTAAGTTTCCCGTTATTGATGCGGATAAATGCGTAAACTGCTGTTTGTGCCGCGAGGTTTGTCCGGTTGTCAGCGCCCGCTTTGAAAACAGTGCCGCACCGGCGTGTTATGCCGCGCAGGGAAGCGACGAACTGCGCGCGGCATCTTCTTCGGGCGGCGCTTTCGGCATTTTGGCGGAAAGCGTTTTGAAGGAAGGCGGAGCCGTTGCCGGCGCGGTTTTTCGCGAAGATTGGACGGTTGAACACGTTGTCGTTGACAAAATGGACGAGTTGTGGCGCCTGCGCGGTTCAAAATATATGCAGAGCGATATGGGAAATTGTTACCGGCAGGTGAAAACTCTGCTCGATAAAGGAACGAGAGTGCTTTTTTCCGGCACGCCGTGCCAAGTGGCGGGGCTTCGCTCTTTTCTTAAAAAAGATTACGATAACCTTTACTGTCTGGACATCATTTGTCACGGCGTGCCGTCGGCACAGATGTTTTTGGAGAGTCTGCGGGAAAATTTCGGCAGCGAAAAGAATGTCGACTTTTTCACTTTTCGCAATAAAACAAACGGGTGGAACAGGTGGCATTCGCTGAAAATTTCGGCTGGCGGCAGCGAGCAGATCATAGAAGGCAAAAACTATCCTTATATGGCGTCGTTTCTCAAAAACTTATGTCTCAGGCCAAGTTGCGGCCGCTGCCGTTTTAACCGTCTGCCGCGGCAGGGGGATCTGACCGTCGGCGATTTCTGGCTGGTGGACAATGTTGACAGTCGGCTGAACGATAACAAAGGCACCAGCGTGATCCTTGTCAACAATGAAAAAGGGCGCAGGCTTCTTGATGCCGCCGCTGCAAAATTTAAGCTGTTGGAAAAAGTGCCGCTGGAGAAGGCCGTTGACGGCAATCCGAATATTGTTGCCTCCAGCAGACACAACCCCGCCCGCGACGTCTTTTTCCATAACCGGGGACGGATGAGTTTGGCCGAAAATCTGGATTTTTGTGCAGCGGGCAAATTTGACGCCGCGATTCTTAACTTTTGGCCGTACAGCAATTTCGGTGCGATCCTGACGGGGTATGCGCTGCAAAAGGCTTTGGACGAAATGGGCGTCAGCAACCGCCTGATCTGGTATATGAACCGGGCCAACGGCAACCATTTGGCGGAAACTTTTCTGCAATCGCATTTTAAGAAATTTGCAGACCGGTATATGAAGTATACGCCGCTGCTTGAAGACGAGGAACTGGAACGGCTTAATGAGCAGACGTCCTGTTTTATTGCCGGCTCCGACCAGATCTGGCGCAGTACCGCGCAGGGAAAAGACAAAGGCGTTTATTATCTGAGTTTTGCCGGGGACCGTGCGCGGAAAATAGCCTGTGCAGCGAGCTTCGGCATGGCCGATTTTATCGGTACGGAAGAAGACGAAACTCTGGCTGCTTTTTGGCTGCGGCGTTTTGACGCGGTATCCGTGCGGGAAGATGCCGGCCGGAAACTTTGTGCCGAAAAGATGGGTATTGACGCAGAGGTGGTGATTGATCCCGTTTTTTACATTGACCGAAAATATTATGATGAAATGGCCGACAGTGTCAGTCCGGAATTGCCGCAAGAATATGTGCTGGCCTATTTTCTGGGCAGAAAGCTGCCGGAAAATGATCAGATGGCGGAATATTATGCCCAAAAACTCAATCTTCCCCTGATTTATCTTTCGCCCAAGGAAATGACTACCGAAGAGTGGCTGCATTATATTCGCGGTGCCCGTCTGTTGGTGACAAATTCTTTCCACGGCGTCTGCTTTGCGGTGATATTCGGCCGGGAGTTTGTTTCTGTGGCGGCAAGGACGATGGCGTTTTCCCGTTTTGAAACCGTGCTCGGCCGGTTGGGGCTGGAAAACCGACTGCGGCCGGCTGCCGAAACTGCCGTTTCGGGGAATTTTGATTTTACGCCGATTAATTGGAAAGATGTGCGAAGACGTATTGCCGCGGAAAAGGATAAGGCTTTGAGCTGGCTGAAACAGGCTTTGTCGACGTCGAAAACTTCGCTTCCGCCGTTTGAGGACAGGCTGCTCGGAAAACTTTGTCGCCGGCTGGCGCTGACGCAGGCGGCGGCCGACAAAAACGGCCGCGATAACGGTCCGAATTATCGGATGCTGCTGGCCGTTATTGATTATCCGCGTTTGCGACGGCGTTATTGGCGTTATAAAATCCTTTCCAAAATAACCTTCGGCAAGACGCGTAAAAAATATAAGGAAAAACGCAAAGAACTGAAACAAAAGTTGAAGCAGGTTCGGCGTTTCAGAAAAGATATCGGACGGTAAGCCGCATAGCGCTTTTGCCGGAAAGATAAGGGTGCCAGTTTTGGCCGGCGAGGTTGCGGCAATTCCGGAAAAACGTTAAAACCCGTTGAAAATCAACGGGTTTTAACGTTTTTTTGCCTGTAGCAGAAAAAGGTACGTTAAAATGCGGCAAAAATCAAGACGAAAAAACAAGGGAAAACGGGGAAAAATAATATAACCATTTATCGTACAATATTTTACATCACCTGAACGAAATATATGGATAAAGGGGAAAGGTCATGAAAATATTGTATAAAACCATGGGATTGGGGC
>OMEV01000054.1_pt1 | contig 103151 bp, 79 predicted proteins | sample 1645491 | NCBI WGS metagenome assembly OMEV01 (sample SAMEA103958122, study PRJEB25191) | human gut metagenome | biome: human-associated habitat [ENVO:00009003]; feature: intestine environment [ENVO:2100002]; material: feces | place: Germany | collected 2013/2015
CCCTAAAACTTCAAAGCATTCGCTCTGCCACAATTCGCCCCGCACCAACCATTCCGAAACCGCACTATCCCTCGCCTCGCACTAAACTTGCCTCCCCTCGAAAAAGGGGAGGTGGATTGACGGCAAGGCACAAGCCTAAATTTTACAGCGTTTTTTGGGATATATCCGACTTTTATAATTGCTAAGTCGGTCTGCCGTCAAGACGGTGGGGATTGAATTTGATAGAACTTCTATCCCTAAAACTTCAAAGCATTCGCTCTGCCACAATTCGCCCCGCACCAACCATTCCAAAACTGCACTATCCCTCGCTCCGCACCACATTCTTGCCATATGAACGCTCTGTTGGTTTCGCATCACATTGCCTCGTCAGCCATTAGTGCCGTTGCATCGTGCAACGGCTTTGCGTGGCTGACTTTAAGCATCCATGCTTAAAACTCTGGGCGTTCAACTTCGGGCATCCATGCCCGCCCTCGAAAAAGGTGAGGCAAGAATGAAGTAGCTTAGCAAGAAATCGTAGCTCTTTTACCGTGTCGGAGTAAGTTATAAAACAACAGCCACGGTTTTCGCCGTGGCATAACATAATAATTATTAATTTTCTGTTTATATCCGCCGGTAACGGAGGTTAAGCGGATCGCTGATCGTCAGAACGGCGAACAGTTTGCGGCGACTCGCCGCCGCTCGCCGTAAAGGCTTTGCCTTTTCTTATGTAGTAATTGTAGAAGAACAGATCTACAACCAGCGCAAGCACCCAACCGACAGGCCACGACAGCCATATTCCGTCCGAGCCGAAGAACGGAGAGAGGATATAGGCGAAAATAACACGCAATGCAAGGTCAAGACAGGTGCTTATCATAAACGGCGTCATAATGCCGCAGCCTCTTACACCGCCGTCAATTACTATCTTTATGCAGACAAAGAAATAGAACGGGGAAACGATAGTCAGAAACTTACTGCCGGTTGCGATTATCTCAGCGTTAGCCTGTGTCGCAAACAGGTTTACAAGCGTTCCGCCGAAAAGCAGGAAGCACACTACAAAAGGTATCGCTATAACAAGACACATCAGCATACCCGACTTCACACCCGTTTTAATCCGGTCGGTCTTGTCTGCGCCTATGTTCTGAGCGCAGAAGCTCGACACGCTGTTTGAAAGCGTTGAGAAACAGGTTATTGCGAAAGTATTCAGCTTGATAGCAGACGCATAACCGCCTATTACCGATGAACCGAAGCTGTTTACCAGGCTCTGCACGAACAGATTTCCTACCGATACAAAACTGCTCTGTAATATTGACGGAACGGAAATACGGCTTATCTGCTTGAGTGCGTCAGAAGAGAACATTTTAGGCTTTTCGGGAGAATCCGACTGTATCTTTCCGACACGTCTTAAAAGTACGAAGAACGCCGCAACGCCTGCCACACCCTGAGCGGCGAATGTAGCCCATGCAACGCCTGCGACGCCCATCTGAAATACTATTACAAACAGCAGGTCAAGCCCGATATTTCCGAGTGAAGATGCTATAAGGAAAAACAACGGTGTTTTCGAGTCGCCGAGGGCGGTGAATATACCGTTGCAGGCATTGTAGATAAACAGAAACAGCAGTCCAAGTACATATACCCTCAGATATATGTCGCTGTCTGCAAATATATCATCCGGTGTGCCGAGCAATGTCAGCATCGGTGAACATAAGGCACAGCCTATCACGGTAAGCACTCCGGCGATTGCCGCAAACGAAACCAGTGCCGTGTTTATCGCCGTTTTCATATATGTATAGTTCTTTGAACCGAAAAGCCGTGCAACAACGACCGACGCACCGACGCTTCCGCCTGTTGCCACTGCCATGAATATCATTGTGACGGGGTAACTTGCGCCTATTGCACCCAGCGCCATATCGCTTACAAAGTTGCCTGCAATAACGCTGTCAACAATGTTATAAAGCTGTTGAAATGCAACGCTGAGCAGCATCGGCAGAGAGAATTTCAGCAGAACGGAAAAGGTCCTGCCGCTAGTCATATCCGTGACCATTCTTTTATAATCGCTTCCTTATTTTTTCATAAAACCTTTTGGAGCGGCTTTAGTCATCCTTCCCGCATAGTCTTTTATCAGCTCCGCAAACTGCAGCTTTTTCACAAATCCCGACGGAATCTCCGAATATCCGAGCAGTGCGCCTTTCTGAGCACCCGCTATAAATGCGCATATATCGCTTATACCGTCCTGATTTGCGGCAAGCTGTACCGCACTGAGATAGTCGTAATGCACGCAGGCGCAGTATACGCCTATGGCAAGCGCAGAATCTGCCGTACTGCCGTTTCCAAGCTCCGCTACATCGGTCAGCGGCGAGGTTTCCTCGTCAAGCAGTGAAAGAGCCTTGTCGAGCGCCGCAAAGCACTCCTCAAAGCCGTCATGCTCCTTGAGTATCTTCATCGTGTTCAGTACCGAGCGTTCAATGGTATTCCCCTTGCAGATAAATGCGATAATGGCAGAAAGACAGCCTGTTGCAAGGTATCCTGTCGGGTGCGAATGTGTAATGGCGGCAAGGTCACAGCCTACCGAGAATGCAAGCTCAGGGTCGCTGTAAAAATACAGCCCCGCAGGAATCGCTCTCGGCAGACAGTCAAACAGCTTGTTCTGATTTATCGGACGGCGCTTCCTGCCGTAGTCGTTTTCGGATTTTATCCCTGCAAGCGTCTGTACAAGCTGTTTCGTGGGATTACGCTTCTTGCAGAATGCGGATATTCCGAGCAGATCGCACGGAAAACCGGTTTCGTTGTCATCAAGTATCCACTGCAGGTCGATTGAAGAAGTACCGCCTGTCTGCGAATAAAGCCACTGCTGAAGCGCAAGGAAAACATAATCCGCACAGTTCGCTTCTCCCGTTCTCAGTCCTGCCGCATCAGCCCACAGTATACCGTGTGCCGTAAACAGCATCATTTGTGTCTCGTCTGATATACGGGCGGTTTTCTGTCGCTTCTCGGGACTTAGCTTAAGTATGCCCTTTTTGCCGTACAGATCCTTGATCTGACTTATTGTCAATGTCTTTACGGGAGAACCGAGTGCGTCGCCTGCGGCGGCACCTACAATACAACCCGAAAACCTTTCTTTCTTGTACAATTTCTTATTTGCCATAAAAATGAACTCCAATATCTGCGGCGGATCGCCGCTGACAATTCCGACCTTGTGAAAACAAGGTGCTTATCTTAGCTTTGCGTAACGGTCGGGAATAAATGATAATTATATTTATAACGCTGTACAGCGTTTCAGCTTGTAAAAAAGTCTGTTTTTGAAACAAACTTCTAACTTACTATCCCTATCCCCCTGCCCCCTTTCCCCGGGAAAGGGGGATTTTACTGGGGCTACCGCCCCTAGTCCCTGTCGGGGGCTCCGCCCCTGCGACCCCTTTTTTATCAACGGAAGAGGTTTTTCGACAGTCTGTAACGCTGTACAGCGTTTTATTCACTTGCCTGCATTTTTTCGTAGCTTATCATCAGATCCACGAATCTGCCGTAAGACTTCTTGCCGTCCGTCTGCCCCTGCGACTTAAGATAGGTATCGTTCACCGTTGTGGCGACAGCAGCGACCGGCGTTTCATATTTCTTCCAGTATTCGCTGTTTGCTTTAAGCTCTGCCTTTATTCTGTTGTCCGCATAGCTCATAAGCTCGCTGTATATTTCCGCCCCTGCCGCAGAATAAAGTGCATTTGCGGCATAGATAAGAGCATATACCCACCCCGCATATTGCAGATACACATTGTCCGAGCCTGTGCAGGCAAGATAAGCGATGAAGTTCGCCTCGTCCTCACGCATAAAGCCCTTCAGGTGCGACAGCTCGTGACACACCGTGAACGGTTTCGCAAAGTCCGGCGCATTTGCGTTATAATTAGCCTCTATGGTAAACGGCGCATACATACCGAGTATTTTCATATAAGACATACCCTCTGACGCAATTACAGCCTTTGCGTCCGGATAAAACCCCGACAGGCTGTCATACCTTTCGCCGAGTCGGTTCATTGCCTTTTTACATTCTTCATCGAGATCGATTTTATCGTCAAGCGATACCGTCAGCGTTTCGTCCGTTTCTATTTTTCCGGCAGCGTCGTTTGCGTTCTTCAGAATATACACGCAAAGATCCGCAAGCTCCTGAGCCGTATATGTTTCAACGGTAAATCCGCTCACCTCGGAAAATGTAAAACGGTTATAGTTTATTCCGCAGAAAAGCGTAAACACCATAAACACGCTTACCGCAAAGCATACCACGACCGCAAGCACCCTCATCAACAGCTTTTTCCGCTTGCCCTTGCCCTTTACAAAGCGTATCACGGTAAAGACAACGCCGATAGCGGCAAGTATGATAACCGCATAAAGCAGTATCTCGCACAGCGAAAAGGGCAGTACGGACGAGATTCGTCCTACAGTACCCACAAAAAACGGGTATATCGTTGTGCTGTACCACTGCGCAAAGTCTGCTGTGTTCTTCGCAAGCAGTGTGAGAGCAAGCGACAGCAGGAACGCAGGAACGGCATAATACAGCCATTTCGGCAGCTTTTTAAAAAACGCTTTGATTGTCGCTGACAATGTTACCACAGCCTTTCGGATCAATACATATCTCTGAGGCTGTCGATAAAAGCGACAAAGTCGTTTCTTGCCGACAACGGCTCAATTATTTCCGCCTTTACACCCAGCTGGAACAGCCAGCCGTAAAAGGTCGGGCTTACGTTTATATCCTTTGATATATAGAAGTTATTCTCGTCCAGCTTGTGCATGGTTATATCCGACCCGAATTTATCCATAACAACGCTTGTGAGCGAGTTGTCGAATCTCAGCTTTATTCTTATCGTTTCCTTGCCTGCGAACATACCGAATATTTTCCGTGTATATTCCGCAAGGTTGAAGTCCTCCGAGATTATCGCAGGCTCGTCTGACACCTCAACGTCTTCCATACGGTCAACCCTGAAGTTTGAAACCGAGTTGTATTTTTCGTAAAAGCCTATGCAGTAGTAGTTTTCATCCTCCCACGCAAGATGATACGGCGACATAGTATAACGTCCGTCCGCATTTCTGAAGATCTTTCTCTTTTTTATATCGTAGTTGAAGTAGTGGAAGGTTATCTTTCTGCCGTTTTCAATGGCTTCGTGTATCTTGTTTATGCTGTAGTATATCTTCTTGTTTACGGTCTTTACACGGTTTGCGACAATAACGCTCCGCTGAAGCTCATTTGCACGGAAGTTGCTTGTAAGGTGGGCGATCTTGCCGATAAGCGCCCTTGATTTTTCTTCTGAAATGAATTTCGAGCAGGCTACAGCGTCCGCAAGCAGCTGTAATTCCTCAAACTCAAAATCACGGGAGGCAAGATAATACGTTCCGTTCTTATCCGAGCATATATCCATTCCGAGAATGTCACGGAGCGTTTCAATGTCGGAGTAGAGCGCCTTGCGTTCAGCCGTTATGCCGAGCCTTTCCAGCTTTTCCTGTATTCCGGCAACCGTCAGAGCGTGAAGCTCGTCCGATTCCTCACGGAACATTTTTTCGATATAAAGAATTTTCTGCTTCTGGTTGGATGAACGTGCCATAACATAAGTCCTTTCTATTCGTGCTTTATCTGCATTACAACCGATATTACCAGCACCGCCGCAAGCAATGCGGATATTATCACGGTAAAAACGTTGAACGTCATTATAATATACGGTACAGCCGACATCGCAAGAGCAATGGCGGAAAGCACCGTGATCGGCGTCTGCCGTTTCTTCCCGAAGAATATCCACAGCAGAGAAAGCATAGCCGTAATAGTAGTTGTCACAGCGCATATCATATAGTGGAACATTGCGTATCCGAACGGCGTGACATCGAAATACGAGTAATTTTCAAACCTGAAAATCAAATGACCGTTGTCGGACATCAATCCGTACTTAAGCACTGCGCCGAGCGGCAAAAGCTCTGTTATTATCGCCGCAAGGCAGATAAATAGCCGTATAACACCGAGTTTTTTCATAATATTTCACCTTTACAGCAGGGAAAACACCCTGCATATCTCACTTCACCCTTACAAAATGTGCAATAAACGACCTGAAATCCCCCCACAACGACGGAATGTCAAATCCGCTGTTCATCAGAAGCTCTGCCGAATAAACCCTTCCCGTCTGCTCGTGCCGGTAATAACAGCCCTTTTCAAGACCCTTCAGCTTTACTCTGTGCAGGAACACGCTCGGCTCCTTGAGAACCTGTACATATTCGAGGAGCGTTTCGCTCTTGTCCTTTGCGACAAACTGCCATGCGTCAAAGCGGTCGTTTGCGAACGGATCTCCGATTCTGTAATAATCGCCCGTTCTCACAAGCGGATTGTACTTGTTGAATTCTTCTATCTGTTCCTTTATCGCATACTTGTCATCGTCCGAGATCTTCGTAACGTCAAGCTCATAGCCGAACGTACCCGACATCGCAACGTGTCCTCTCGTTTCAAACGGAGTGATCCTGCCTACACAGTGGTTCGGGCTGTCCGAAACGTGAGCGCCGAAGCAGGAGCAGGGATAGCACATAGAAGTGCCGTACTGTATCTTGAGCCTTTCTATAGCGTCGGTATCATCGCTTGTCCATATCTGAGGAGAGTAGTAGAGCATACCTGCGTCAAAGCGTGAGCCGCCGCCTGCACAGTTCTCAAGGAGCAGGTCAGGGAAGTCTGTCAGCAGTCTTTCCTGCATTTCATATACGCCGAGGACGTATCTGTGCCATATCTCACGCTGTCTTTCGGGAGGTAATACCTCGTTGCCGACCTCGCTGAGCTGTCTGTTCATATCCCACTTTACATATTCTATGTTTGCGCTTGAAAGGATAGCCTTCATCTGCTCATAGATATAGTCACGCACTTCTTTTCTTGAAAAATCAAGTACAAGCTGACTTCTTACAGTTGTGCGGTGTCTGCCGGGAATGTGTATGCACCAGTCCTGATGCTCCGCATACAGCTTGCTGTCAGGGCTTATCATCTCAGGCTCGAACCATATACCGAACTTAAGACCTATCCTGTTTACCTCGTCTACAAGGTGCTTAAGACCGCCCTTTATCTTGTCCTCGTTCACAAACCAGTCGCCCAGGGAAGATTTATCATCGTTTCTGTGACCGAACCAGCCGTCGTCCATGACGAGCATCTCGATTCCGGCTTTCTTAGCCTCTCTTGCTATATCAAGGAGCTTGTCCGTGTCAAAGTTGAAATATGTCGCTTCCCAGTTATTAATAAGTATAGGACGGCGCATATTCTTCCACTTTCCTCTGATAAGGTTGTTCCTCATTACATCGTGGAAGTTTCTCGACATCTGACCTAAGCCCTCGCCGGAATAGGTCATGATGACCTCCGGTGCCTGAAAATCCTCTCCCGGCTCTAAGTGCCACGAGAAGTCATACGGATTTATACCGAGAAGCGCCCTTGTCTTTTCGTACTGACCTACCTCTACCATTCCGAGGAACGAACCCGAATACACCAGAGCAAAGCCGTATGCTTCACCGAAGTCCTCTGTTGCGGTGTGGTCGCACAGCGCAAAGAAGTTGTTGTGAGCGTGGCTTGTAGCACCTCTGTTGGAATCAATAGACTGCTTGCCGAAACGTATAGGAAAACGCTGTACATGGCGTTCTCTTGCCCATGTTCCGTGCAGTGTTATCATATCGTAGTCCATTCTGTCAAGATCAAGGCTCATTGATATGATACGGCGCAGGTCGATAGCGGCTAGACCGTTGTTTTCGACCTTTACGCTTCTTGTAATAACGTCAAATTTCGGGAATACGCTGTACATAAGCGTAATATCAAGACCGCTGTGCGGATCGTAGCAGAACACCTCAAGCGTCTGCGCCTCATCATCTGCGGCATATGTAGCGGGAAGCCCCTTTAATTTTGGCTTGCCGTTTGAAATTCTGTAATCCTTGTAGTAGCATTCACAGGCGGACATACCGTTTATATCCATTACCTGCATTGCCGGTTCTCTGAAATCCGCAACGCCCGATGTCGGAAATTCGATGGGCGCACAGTCAAAGCTGTGAGGTCCCATAGCGTCGTGTACCGCAGGCACAAACGGCTCGTCATTCGGTATGCGGAGCATATGAGTTATATCCGTTTCCGGAATATAGCCGCCGTAGTACAAGTGGAGCAGGTTTCTGCTGTCGGTGATATGAAATGCGTAGCTCGATTTTTCCGTGTCGAGCTTGAATACACGCTTGTTTTCGTCAAATACGATAGACATAATTTTTTCCGTCCTTTTAATTTTTCGGGATACGGCCAGTTCCCATATACAATTAATATAACATATTTCACGGCTTTTCTCAATCCTTTTAAGTAAAATTTTAAGCATTTTTCATTTTTGCAAAACAATCCTCAAGCAATCCCCGGACAATCCCCCAAACAATTCCGTTGTATAAAGAGGTATATTACAGCACCGTTCCACCCACCCTCTTAATCACAAAAACATAACATAATTCACCGTTAATCTTAAATTTACTTAAATTATAGCCTTATTGCTGTGTAATGCCGTGAGTTTCAATAAATTTTCACATATATTTTAGGCATAATGCACATTGACATTAAAAAAATGAAATGTTACAATAATTGTGTAAAGTTACATAAGTATGTAACAAAACGAAAATAAGTTTTATAGGAGGATTTTTCCAATGAAGTTAAGAAAAATCATGGCAGGCGTTGTAGCTACTGCTCTTGCAGCAAGCACATTAGCCGTAGCAGCAAGCGCTGCTTGCCTCACAAAGGTTGAAGGTACAGAATCAACATTAAGCACAGGCACAGGCATGTGGCTTCTCCAGCTCTACAACAAGGGCAATGAAGCTGAGGGCAAGCCCGAAACAAAGCTCGACATCGACTACTCAAAGATCGCTGCTCTTACATTTACTTTCCAGGTAAATGAAGAAGATAAGGAACTGTGGGATGGTACAATCGGCGGTTCTGTTGTATTCTCATGCAACGGTGAAAAGCTCGGCGTTCAGAACGATGAAGACCCTGCAAAGGCAGCACTCTTCGATAAGTATAACTGGCCCAGCTGCGAATTCTGGGGCGTTCTTGATGAAGAGTTACTCGGTCCTGTAGGCGAAGGCTCTACATACGATGATACAAAGCCCGGTAAGGTAGAAAAAGTCGGTGATTACACATACGCTGTCACAAACGACATTCTCGTTAACCCCATCACAGCAGGCGACGCTTCTTCTATCGAAGATATGGGTTGCATGCAGGTTGGTCTTCAGGAATGGGGCAGCGGTATCGCAGCAGTAACAGTTACAAAGCTTGACGTTAAGGATGCAAGCGGTAACGTTCTCGTTTCATTTGATGAAAAGGGTGTTCCCACAATCGGCGGCGCTTCAACTCCCGCTGACACAACAGCTCCTGCTGACACAACAGCTCCTGCTGATACAACAGCTCCCACAACAGGCGATTCTACAAAGCCCAACACAAACACAGGTGTTGAGAGCGTTGCAGTAGTAGCAGGCATCGCAGTTCTCGCTACAGGCGCTGTTATCGTTGCTAAGAAGAGAAAGTAATTTCGGCTTTAAGCAATAAATAAGCAATTTATCCCCCGCAGAAACTGCGGGGGATTTTTGTCGTTTCTTTCACTTTTGCACTATCCCACTTTACAAATTCACCATACACAAAAATCCGCTATCCCCACATCCCTTCGCCCCTCACCAACCCTCCCAAACCCGCACTATCCCTCGAAAATCGCCACCACCCTTGCCTCCCCTCGAAAAAGGGGAGGTGGCACGGCTGATATAATTTTTTGGCCTGCTGTACAGTATTCAGATAGTCCTACCTTTATGATTCTGAAACTATTCCGAGCCGTGACGGTGGGGATTGCTCCCCATCCGCACCATCAATGAGATTTTCCGCACTATCCCACCCACTTTTCGTAGGGCGAGCGTCTGTGTGTGCTTAGTTGGCTTTGCGTCCTTGCCTCGTCAGCCATCAGTGTCGCTGCGTCCTGCAGCGACTAAGTGTGGCTGACTTTAAGCATCCGTGCTTAAAGCCCTTGGGCACACACGCTTAAGGCATCCTTGCCTTGCTTGCCCCTCCCGTTGCACCGAATGCTGTCACTCTTACAATCATTGCAAAAGTACAACCATCCCTCGCTCCGCACTACCACCCTTGCCTTTTAATGAACGCTTTGTTGGTTTCGCATCCTTGCAAAACTTTGGGCGTTCAACTTCGGGCATCCATGCCCGCCTCGAAAAAGTGTGAGGTTCTGCTACTCGGTCAAGCCGAGCCAACTATGATGGGGATTGAAGTTTATAGCACTACTGTCCTAAAACTTTTTTCTGTCACAGTTTATTTTCAATCAGTATAAAATTTGTTTTCACAAGCAAAGCCGCCCGATAACCGAGCGGCTTTATAAAAACAAAAAGCCGACCCTTTCGAGCCGGCACAATATCCATATAGCAACTTTACCTGTAAGCCGAGTTTTGTCGTGTGCGATCATCTATCTACGCCCTGCGTCGCCGCAGACCTCAAGCCACCTTAAATCGGGACCGCCGAGCAGACGGTTTACCCCCGAAACCAATCGGTGTTGCATCGGATAGGGTTTACAGACAGGAACAGTCGCCTGCCCCGTGGTGAGCTCTTACCTCGCCTTTCCACCCTTACACTGTAAAACAATGCGGTATATTTCTGTTGCACTCGCCCTGGAGTCGCCTCCGGCTGCCGTTAACAGCTACCCTGCTCTGTGATGCTCGGACTTTCCTCACGGTTTTCACCCCGTGACCGCACAGTAAAGTTGCGATAGTTATTGTATCATTTTGTGTTGCATTTGTCAATACAAAACCCCGATTATTGCCTTATTTCAAGGAGTAAAAGCATATTATGACCGTAAAGCCGAATATAAAAAAGAACTTCAATATAACGTGGTTGCTCCTGTACGGTGCAGGGCTTATCACTGTCGGTATACTTGTACTTGTAAACGGAAAAATAGTGGTAGAGCCTGCCGCAAGGCTGGGCGGTATCTTTATCGTCGCAAACGGTATCCACCGCCTTATCCGTGCCTACGCAAGACATCAGCGGCTGCCCGTGTTCAGCGGTGTCGGAAACATTATAATAGGACTAATATCCGTTTTCTTCCCCGCCGCTACTCTTGCGCTTCTGTCGTTTATATTCTCGCTTTACGTTTTTCTTAATGCCCTTGTGAAATTCATCGACTTCGGCACAGCCCTTAAAAATGCCGTTCCCGATGCGTTCTATGACTTTTTTTCCGGAATATTCTTCAGCGTTTTCGGCATTATTATGCTTTTCGGCACTCTTATGGGAAGTCAAGGTATGCTTGTTGTCATCGGACTATATTGCATAATTTACGGTGCAGGCGAGCTGAGGCTGTTTATCCGTGAGGCCGCTCCGAATAAAGCCAAAGGCATCATCCGCCGCAGGATACGCTTTTCGCTTCCGCAGGTCATAACCACGTTCATACCGCTGAAAACCTTGCGCAGCTATACCGAGCGGCTTGATTCCCGTGAGATAGATATTGAAAAACTGCAAAACGAGGAGCGTTACGAAAAAAGCGCCGGCACCCCCGATATACAAGTTCTTATCCACGTCAGCGCCGACGGAGTAGGCTCTATAGGACATTGCGACATTGTGCTGAACGGTACTGTAATATCCTACGGAAATTACGATAAAGCGTCGGAAAGGCTTTTCGGAGGCATCGGTGACGGTGTGCTTTTCAAAGCGGATTTTGACAAGTATATAAATTTCTGCGTCTATCACGATTTGCAGATGGTGTTCGATTTCGGCATAAAGCTGTCGGAAAAACAGCTTGCAAAAGTCAGAAAAGGCATAGCAAAGCTCGAACGAAACATCACACGCTGGAAACCGCCCTATCAGCTTGCAACCGAAAACAGCCCCATCGCCGATATTGCGGATTTTGACGATTATTGCAGTTCGCTGTGGAACGGCACACACGCACATTTCTATAAGTTCAAAAGCGGCAGATTCAAGACCTATTTCGTTATGAGTACAAACTGCGTTTTCCTTGCCGATTATATACTAAGCAAAGCAGGAACCGATATAGTAAAGACCGCAGGCATAATCACCCCCGGCGATTATTACGACTATATGCAGAGCGAATATGCCCTCCCCGGCGGAATAGTCATAACCCGTGACATTTACAGTAAATATAACGTTTCGCCGGCTGAAACTTAAGTGAAAATCCTTGAACTTGACACGATAGTGTGATATACTACAATAGGACAAGAATTTACATTTACGGGTAGCAAAAAGTCAGAAATTTCATCGTTGATTTATGTGATATCATTATGTATTTTTTGTAGGGGAGGGGTTGTATGTACTTTACGGTTTTGCATCCCTGCAAAACTTTTGGTACATACGTTAGGCATCCTTGCCTAACTTGCCCCTCCCGTGAAAAGAATAAAGAAATCCGAAAGATTGCTAAGTTGTTTATTTATAGCAATCTGCTTTATATCGGAATGATTAAAGTCCTAACTACAGAGAATAAGTTGGTATAATATATTCGGCGATATATTTACCCCGCATAAAGAAAGGACATACTATGAAGCTCAATATCAAGTTAACAGCGGCAATACTTGCCTGTGCGTCAATTCTGACGTCGGCCTGTGCCTGCTCATCACAGAATACAAGCTCCGCTACGGACAGCAAAAACGAAAGCAGTGCAGCGGAAAGCTCCGCTGCAGAAAGCAAGGATAATACAAAAAGCGACACAGCAAGCGATAATTCATCCGCATCTTCAGAAAGCACCGTTTCTTCCGATGAATCATCGTCCGAAAATAAGAAGCCTGTCGGCGTTGACGGCGTTCAGACAAACGGCCAGCTTGTCGTTGACATAGACGGTCATACATGGGGCATCTCCCTTTACGGCGGCGGCGACGGTGCAAACTATGCGTCATACCTTAACGAGTTCAAGGAAAAGGTAGGCTCATCGGTAAACGTATTCAATATGGTAGTGCCTACAGCAGGCGCATACTACCTTCCCGATGGCTACGAACAATACAACGCAAGCCACAGGGATTCGATAAACAGCATTGCAAACAAGCTGGTGAACGTGATAAACGTTGACGGATATGCCGCACTTGAGGCACACACAAACGAGTACATCTATACCCGTACCGATCACCACTGGGAACCCCTCGGCGCATATTATGCGGCAAAGGCTTTCTGTGAAATGGCACAGGTACCCGTAAAGGAGCTTTCGACCTACAAGACGGAAACGATAGAAGGCTTTGTCGGAACAATGTACGCATTTACCGATTATAACGAGCGTATCAAGAACGACCCCGATACCTTCACCTACTATATCCCCTCTACAGATTACACCGCCACTTATTATACCACCGACTTCAAGGCTGACGAGCAGCTCACACAGTTTCACAGCATATTTGTAGATCAGCCCGCAAGCGGCGCATATTCGACCTTTATGGGCGGCGATCAGAAGATAGTAAAGATAGAAACCGCAAACAAGAACGGCAGAAAGCTCTGCATCTTCAAGGACAGCTACGGCAATGCCGAAGTTCCCTTCTTTATAGATTCCTTTGAGGAAATCTACGTTTGCGACATCCGCTACTTTGACCTTTACGCACCCGACTTTATAAAGGATAACGGCATTACCGACGTTCTGTTCACAATGTGTACATTCTCCGCTGTCGGTGAAAATGCAGAGGGTATAAAGAACAACCTGCTTTCAAAGTAAATCGCTGACAGGTTTTCTGAAAGGAGGAGCAGTATGAAAAAGCTCCCGAAGATAACAGCGCTTATATTGACATTATCGCTCGCCTGCGGATGCTCGGAGGTTTTCCCCAACAGCAACGCAAGCGGCAAGGACACATCGGCATACACCCTACCACCTGACCCCGTATCATCGGAAGCTCCTTCGGACACCGAAAGCGAAGAAACCGAACCGCCCGATACCTCCGCTCCCGAAACGTTACCGCCGGATACTTCCGCCGAAGAAACCTCCGCTCCCGAAACAGACGGCACTTCTGCCGAAGAAAGCTCCGCTCCCGCAAGTAAGACCGATATAAACAGCTACAGGGCGATAGGCGACAACGGCATATTAGTCGCAGGTATGGATAATCACTACCGTGGAATTATGTTCTACGGCGGTACATACGGCTACTGCGACCAATATATGACCGATGTAAAGGCATTCCAGTCGGCGCTTCCCGAAGTGACGGTATATTCTATGGTAATACCGACCTCTGTCGATTTCTACAATCCGACCGAATACAAGGGCTACACCGAGCTTCAGAAGGATAAGATAGATTATATCGAAAGCGGACTTAAAAGCACGGGCGTTACAAACGTCAGCGTGTATGATACCCTGTCAAAGCACACCTCAGAGGAGATATACTCAAGGACGGACCACCACTGGATGCCGCTCGGCGCATATTATGCCGCACAGGTATTCTGCAAAACTGCAGGAGTAAAGGTGCCGGATATAAAAAAATACCGCAAGGAAACCTGCGGCGGTTATGTCGGCTCGATGTATTACTATTCGTCCGATGAGCATCTTAATAACGACCCCGAAACCTATGCGGTCTACTATTCTCCGAATGAGGATAAGCTGAAAACCACATATTACGACCGTTATTACAGCAACGGCTATGACAGCAGTCTTTTCCTTTGCGACAACGCAAGCTATTACTACCTGTCATTTTTAGGCAGTGACGATCTCATCGCCCATATAAAGACCAACGCAAAGACAGGCAGAAATCTGGTTGTTATCAAGGAAAGCTACGGCAACGGGCTTATCCCGTTCTTCACTGAGAGCTTTGATAATATCTATGTGCTTGACCTGCGCTACTGCGAGGTAAACGCAATAAAATTCTGCAAGCAGGTCGATGCGACCGATCTGCTGTTTGCAAACTGCGCCTATACCGTTGCAGGCGGCAACTGCGACTACTTCTCATATATAAGAAACATTTAAAAAGTGTTTTTATATTCACTATTTCAACGATTGTAATCCCGGCTTCTGTGAAGCCGGAAAGGGTCGCAGGGGCGTCAGCCCCCACTTATCCCCGGCATGGGTGCCGGGCGTGTATGCCCAAGGGCTTTGCAAGGACGCAAAGCCAACCAAGCATACACAGCCTTTCACGGGGGAAAGGGGGTCAGGGGGATAGGGATATAAAAAGCACTTCAATGAGATAATTGATAATATGATTTAATTGCTTGAAATAAGGACACACCTATGAAAGAACTTGAATACCCCTTCGACAGCGGTTATCTGCTGAAAAAGAAACGCTCTATAAAAAGACAGCTCCTGTCAGACGGCAGTGTGCGTATAAAGAAAAAAATAGCCGTTCTCGGCGGCTCAACCACGAACGATATAATTAATATGCTCGAATTATTCCTGCTGAACTACGGTATCGAGCCGACCTTCTACGAGTCGGAGTACAACCGCTACTGGCAGGATGCGGTATTCGGAAATGAGGAGCTTGACAGCTTCTCACCCGACCTTATTTTCGTTCATACATCAAACCGCAATATTCTGAAATATCCTGCGATAAACGACAGCAAGGAGCAGACAGACGCTCTTTTTGCCGAGCAGATGAAATATTTTGAAACAATGTGGGAAAAGATAGCCGAGCGCTACCACTGCCCCGTTATACAGAATAACTTTGAACAGCCGTATTTCAGGCTTATGGGCAACCGTGATGCGTTTGACTGCCGAGGCAGAGTGAATTTCATAAACAGGCTGAACACAGCGTTTGCCGATTATGCAGCATCGCACGAGAGTTTTTATATCAATGATATAAACTATGTCAGCGCCTGCTACGGTCTTGACAAGTGGAGCGAGTCGTCCTACTGGCACCTGTACAAGTACGCAATGTGCGTTCCTGCGATACCCGACTTTGCATTCAATTTAGCGGCAATAATAAAGTCGGTATTCGGCAAGAACAAGAAAGCGCTTGTACTCGACCTTGATAATACATTATGGGGCGGAGTTGTCGGAGATGACGGTGTTGACGGTATCGAAATCGGACAGGAAACCCATATGGGACAGGTCTATGCCGAATTTCAGAAGTATCTCGGACTTGTGAAGGATACAGGCGTAATGCTGACCGTCTGCTCGAAGAATGACGAAGAAAACGCCCTTGCAGGCCTTAATCACCCCGAGGGCAGTTTAAAGCCCGATGATTTCATAATGATAAAGGCAAACTGGGATAACAAGGACAGAAACATCGAGGCGATAGCGGCAGGACTCAACATCGGACAGGATGCGCTTGTATTCCTTGATGATAACCCTGCCGAGCGTGCGATAGTTTCCGCACAGTTGCCTACAGTAGCCGTTCCCGAAATGGAGCGTCCGGAGGATTATATAAGAGTGGTAGACCGCTCACGCTTCTTTGAGATAACCGCTTTTTCAAGCGATGATTTAAAGCGCAACGAAATGTACAAGGAGAATGCGGTAAGAGCCGCACAGCAGGCACAGTTCACCGACTACGGCGAGTATCTTCACAGTCTTGAGATGGTGGCTGTGATAGATGACTTCCTGCCTGTCTATCTCCCTCGCATAACACAGCTTACAAACAAGAGCAACCAGTTCAACCTCACCACAAAGCGTTTTACAACCGCAGAAATGGAGCAGGTATTCGCAGATGACAGCTATATCAGGCTGTACGGCAGGCTTGCCGACAAGTTCGGCGACAACGGTATAGTATCGGTAGTTATCGGCAAGGTGAACGGCGATACGCTCGACATAGATTTATGGCTTATGAGTTGCCGTGTGCTTAAGCGTGATATGGAATACGCAATGCTCGACAATCTTTGCGACAGAGCAAAACAGCGTGGACTTAAGACGGTAAAGGGATATTATTACCCCACCGCAAAGAATAAAATGGTGAAAGAGTTGTACGGCGACTTCGGCTTTACGAAGGTCAGCGAGGACGCAGACGGCAACACCGTATGGGAGCTTTCGCTTTCGGGCTACAAGCCTAAAAACAAGTATATTACTGTAGAAAGGAACAAGTAAAATGAGTGAGCAGGAAATTTACGAAAGATTAAACGAGGTTTTCAGAAACGTATTCGACGATGACGATATCGAGGTCGAAGCAGGCACAACAGCAGATGATATAGAGGACTGGGACAGCCTTGAGCATATCAACCTCATCTCCGCTGTAGAAGACGAATTCGGTATCCGTTTCAAGATGGGCGAGGTTTCTTCGATGAAGAACGTCGGCGAAATGGTCGACATCATAAAATCCAGAGCCTGAGCGTGCGTGCGGCGAGTCGCCGCTGACAATTCCGCCTTTGGAATTGTAGGCGTTCAGCTAAAGTTAGTTGAACGGCGGGGTTACACAAACCAATAAAGCAGATAAACGGTCACAGCGGCAAGCTGTGACCGCTTTTTTATATTATTATCACACACCCCTTCGCCCCGCATAACCTTCCAAAATCGCACTATCCCTTGCTTTGCACCATCACACTTGCCATATGAACGCTCTGTTGGTTTCGCATCCTTGCGAAACTCTGGGCGTTCAACTTCGGGCATCCATGCCCGTCCCTTGTCAAAGGTGAGGTGCTGTCGCCCGAAAAAATTCGGGCGACTACCGGAGGGATTGCCACACCACTATCCCACTCGCTTTTCGTAGGGCGAGTGTCTGTGTGTGCTTATACGGTTTCGCATCCGCACTATCACATCTCGCTTTTCGTAGGGTGAGCGTCTGTGTGTGCTTAGTTGGCTTTGCGTCCTTGCAAAGCCCTTGGGCACACACGCTTAAGGCATCCTTGCCTTGCTTGTTCCTCCCGAAACATCATTGTAATTATAAAAAACAATTCAAAAGAAATCCGATGTAAAAACGTAATCTCAATTTAATCCTTGATACTTAACAGATTAAAAACGCTGTGAAAATCAAAAACTTCGATTCAGCGGGAGGGGCAAGCCCACTCCCCTACAAACTCACCATACACAAAAATCCGCTATCCCACACCAACCCTTCCAAAAACCGCACTATCCCTCGAAAATCGCCAACACACTTGCCTCTTAATGAACGCTCTGTTTGTTTCGCATCCTTGCCTCGTCAGCCATTAGTGCCGTTGCACCAAATACCGCCCTTGTCCAAGACAACAATTAACCCGAATCGGAAAGCATCAAAAAGAATCCCCGCTGCCTGTTTTGGCAATGGGGATTCGGTCTTGTATATCGGTTTTACTTTAAGTATTTACCCACATCGACAGCAGGCGCAGAGGTTTCGGGTGCGGGATTACCCGAGCAGTCAAGCGTATATCCGCCGACCGAAATTCCGGTTATTTCGCCGTTGCCGTCAAGCGTCAGCGTATAGCTGTTATCGCCTGTCGTGCCGCTTAAGGTCAGCTTGTCGGTACCTTTACGGGCGGTGACGTTTTCTGCTGTTCCTGCACTGTCAATGCACTGCGTGAGAAGCTCTGCGGCTGAGGCAAACTGCGGCGAGGAACTGCCGTATTCATACTCTATCCCGTCAAGGCTGTACCTTACGGTGTTGCCGTCATCGGTCACGGTAAGCCCCTTCACGCTGTCCGGAGAAGTAAAGCTTACGGTCCATACACCTGCACTGCGGGTAAACTCCGCCTGTGCCGTAACGCCGTCGCAGGCGACCCTGCCGCTGACGCTCATATCTCCCTTCAGATCGGGGATTTCCGCCTTTTCGGCGGCAGCGCAGGATGTGCATAAAAGGCAGGATAAAACGGCTGTCGTGATAATCATTCTTTTACTCATAATACGTCGTCCTTTGTAAAGTAATATAGGACAACGTGAGGAGTTAAGCTATTCCGTAGAATTCACGCAGGATATATGGGTAAAGCTGCGGCAGCTCTGACGGCAGAATTCCGCTCATACTGCGTTCCCGTGCGGCATACTGTGCGGATAAGCCGAAAAGATACGCTCCGAGCCTTACCGCATTGCCCGTTTCAATGCCCTGTGCAAGCAGTCCGCCGATAGTTCCTGCAAGCGTATCACCGCTTCCGCCCTTGGCTAAAGCCGCATTACCGCTCATATTTACGGCGATGAATCCGTCCGGGGCGGCATATACGGAGTATGCGTCCTTGAGCAGAACGTGAACACCGTATTTTACAGAGAAATCTTTGGCACAGCTCAGCTTGTGACGGAGGATGTAGTCGGTGTCAAGTCCGCTCAGCCTGCTGAATTCCTTGATGTGAGGGGTAAGTATGAGCCTGCCTGTGTTGTCCTTCAGCTCATTTATATGCGGAGCGAGGGAATTTATTCCATCTGCGTCGATAACTATCGGGCAGGATGTATTGTCAATCAAGGCACAGAGCAGACGGTAGGCTTCGTCGCTGTTGCCTACCCCGCATCCGAACAGGATTGCAGTGGCGGTACGGGCGTTTTTGCACAGCTTGTCCGCACAGTCCGAAGTAAGCGTTTTACTGCCGAGCGGAAGGTAGATACATTCGTGTAACGAGGTGGCAACGCTTGTTGTGACCTCGCTCACCGAGGCAAGCGTAACAAGCCCTGAACCAGTTCGCAGAGCTGCATTAGTGGACATCCACGCCGCCCCGATACAGCTCTCGCTGCCCGAAACATTCAGCAGCCTTCCGAACGTTCCCTTGTGGGTGATACGGCTTCGGTTGACAAAGTGGGAGGCGAGGAAATCGCCGTTCAGCTCGGCATCATATTCGCTGAAGCAGGCCTCGGATATGCCTATGTCGAGCAGTACAATATCGCCCGAAAACTCACTGCAGGGGACGTAAAGCTGACCCGTTTTTACGGCTCCGAGCGCAAAGGTCATATCCGCACGAAACGAGTATTCATCGGCATTCCCGTCGGTTGCGTTACAGCCGGAAGCGATGTCGGCACAGAAGCGCAGGGCGGCGCTCCCGTTGCAGTAGGAGAAGAGCCTTCTGACCGGGGGAGCAAGCTCGCCGTGGAAGCCTGTGCCGTAGACGCAATCAATGATGATGCCGCAGGAGCCAAGCTCACTCAGCACCGTTTCCGGTTGGTCGGGGTAGCTTAAAACGGCTTCGTAATCGGGTTTGTACTCGTTAAAGCAGTCTATGGCGAGGTCGGTTTTCGGGGCGGAGCCGACGAGGACTATGAGGGGGGAGAAGCCCCGTTTACGCAGATTATGGGCAACTGCGAAGCCGTCGCCGCCGTTGTTTCCGCTTCCGACAAGGACAGCCGCACGGCAGGGCTTTACGATACGGGAGATGTGAAGGGCGATGGCAGAGCCTACATTCCGCATAAGAACGGCACACGACGTGCCTTTCTGCTCACACATCGCTTCCGCTTTTTTCATCTGTGACGGAGTTACAACATACTGTTTTGCCATAAAAACTTCCTTTCAGAAAATGGCAGGTGAGCATTTTTCTCCCTGCCATTGATTTACAATCACACCTGATGATTCAGAAAACGCTAAGTGGCTTACCTATCACGAAAAGTAAGGCACCAATGATGCGTCAGGGTGATGAATAATGTAGTTTTTGAAAACACGGTGTTTTTTGACTCGGTAAAAGGCAAATAATAACATTATTTCAGCTTATAGAAAAAGTCTTTTTTTATAAAAATAGAGCAAATTCTCTACCCCTAACCCCAAACCCCTTCCCCGTGGGAAGGGGCTATATTACAGGGGCTACCGCCCCTAGACCCTGTCGGGGGCTACGCCCCTGCGACCCCTTTTTTATCAACGATAGAGGTTTTTCGACAGACTGAAATAATAACATTATTTCTGCTTTTTGTCATCCGTGTTTTTGCAGTCGGAATTTTTGTTCTTGACGAAGATTTTCTTAATATCTTTAAGCTCGTGCTTTTCCTTTTCCTTTTTCATATAAGGGGGGTGAGGGAAATAGACCGGCTCGTTTGTTTCGTCATCTATATGGTGGATGTCACGGTACACGTTTGAGTCGGAGGGAAGGTCTTTATTTTCGAGTCGTTTTTTGACCCTGTTTTTTGTGAAGCTGTATACAACGGCGAACAGGGGTATACCGATGATAAGGCCGACAAAGCCGAACAAGCCCTGACCGACAAGCATACCGAAGATGACCCAGAAGCTCGAAAGACCGGTCGAGTCGCCGATAATCTTCGGGGCGAGGACGTTACCGTCAATATTCTGGATGATAACGACCATAATGGTGAAATAGATGCACTGGATCGGGTCAACGAGGACGAGCAACAACATACACGGGATATATCCTATAAACGGTCCGAAGTAGGGGATGATGCAGAATATACCCATAACAACGCCGCAGAGTACGGCATAGGGCATATTGAAGATGCTCATAAGCAGTACATAGACCATACCGATAATAAAGCTGTCGAGTATCTTACCTGTGATAAACTGACCGAAGGACTTGTTAACCTCACGGGTGCTGTTGATAATCTTTGTAGCAACCTTAGGCTTGAACAGGCAGTAGAGGATCTTTTTGAACTGAGCGGCGAAAAGCTCCTTGCTGTTGAGGAAGTAGATGGCAATAACGAAGCCGAGCAGGAGATTCATAAACACGCTGATTATGTTCATGACGTTGGACGAAATCAGATTCCATATATTGTTCATCTGAGGAAGAAGCTCGGTTGACAGCCAGTTGTTGAGCATATCGGAAATACCGCCGGTGAACTGGAGGACATAAGCCTCTACCTCGGGGTAGTTTCTGAGGGTCTGCGATACCCAGTCGCTTATCTGCGTAACGTATGTCGGCATATTGTTTACGAGCATAGTAATAGTGTCGATAAGCTGAGGGAGAAGTACCCAGATTATACCTGTGAGTATAAGCAGGGCAAGAATCATAGTTATAGCCACGCTCATAACTCTTGCGACCTTGCGGACGGGGAAGGTCTTGGGCGGCGGTTCTTCGCCGGGGTGTTCACGCTCGAACTTTTCACGCTTTTTGTCCTGTATTGTATAGAACAATCTGCGCAGGCACGGCTTTTCGATGAAAGTCGCTATCGGGCATAGGATATATGCTATAACAAAGCCGTATAGGACGGGTGTCAGTATAGACAGGAACGAGAAGATGCTGTCGAGTATTTCTTTAATCTGTGACAGACCGAGGAAGAACACGATAGCGGCGGCGATAACGAGGAATGCGGTCACTCCCCAGTAGAGATATTTTTTATCCCATTTGAAGTTCATTACATCACACCTTTATGTTGATATGGAAGTTACTGCTTTTATTATAGAATTATCGGCGGAAGTTGTCAAGGGTATACAGGGAGGAAATGAATGTTGGATGATGAATAACGGGAAAATGAGGGGTGATGGTTGTGGAAGGGTTGGTGTGGGGTGAAGGATGGATGTGCTTTTGAGAAGGTTGTGGGGATGGAGAGGTTGGTGGGCGATCCCTCAGTCTTGCGACAGATAGGGCTGAGCGAATATTAACGTTGATGAAATCGCAGAATGTTGCAATTTATAATAAGAAATAGCCTTGTCGCAATCCAGCTCCCTTTGGCAAGGGAGCCAAGCATGTGGTGCTAAGCGTGGGACGGTGCGGTTTTGGGATGATTGGTAAAGCACTATCACCTTTAGCTCCCTTGTGTAAAGGTGAGCTTCTGTTGCAGTGCGAAGCACTGCCAACTATTGAGGGATTGTTAACGGAGGTGTCTGAGAAACGGGAAGGGTGCGGTAGAAAAGCAATCCCTCCGGTAGTCGCCCGAATTTTTTCGGGCGACAGCACCTCACCTTTGACAAGGGAGGCAAGGATATAGTGCTTTTCGAAGGAAAGTGCAGTTTTGAGAGGGTTAGACGGAGAGGGGGGATTGCGTGACTGCTTATTTCTTTTAGTATAATTACAATCTGTTTTTACAAAGCGTAAAATTCATTCAGTATCTCCCGGCAGGAGTATCCACGTTTTGACAGCATCAATGCCGAATATACGCTCATTCCGCTGTTACAGCCGTCGCCTCTTATATCAAAGCTGTAAAGGCGCTGTGTATATCTCATTTCAAACGCAGGCGAGCGTATGTCGAACAGCCGTCTGAACTCCTCGCAGGACATATCTATCCCACACACATTCAGCCTGAGTGCGTTTCCGTCTGCATCTCGGCGGATGTCGCTTATCCACTTTGATTCATCGGGAGGGATTATAAGAGAGGGGTACGCTGTCAGCATTATCTCGGCTATTCCGTCTGCCGTAAGCTGACAGGTGCTGTGATAGTATTCGGCTGATCTGTCCTTTTCGCAATAGAGCTTTTTTACAAAGGGATTTCCGCTGTCCTCCGGTGAGATCGTTATTCCCGACGAAATACGGCAGACGGGGAGAAAGGCTGTCCCTTCCTGTACGGTAAGGTTAAGCGATATGGCATATTCTGCGGAGCTTTCGGCATATTTTCTGTATATGCCTGTCTCCGCTCCGAAGTGCTGTATGCTTTCCTTTTCGTCCATATATTCAACATAAGGGTAACCGCTGTCAAAAGACTTCCCTGCCCTATGCAGATACCTCAATGAGCAGTCGAGCGCAACGGCTACGGCATTTATACCCTCGCTTTCATCGTCCGCCGGCGGTTCGTCCAGCGTTTTAAGACAGCTAAGCACGCAACCGGCAAGAAATTCCTTATACGCATATTCGGTGTTGCGGTAAATTATCGTGACCGGTCTTTGCGGTTCGTTTGCCGAAGAAAAGCACACAAGGATAATTATAGGCAGTACAGCCGCTGCGGTGAGCATAGCTATTAACAGATACAGATGCTTCTTTTTCATTTTGTCTGCTTTTCCTTTCTTGACTTATTGCTGTAAATAGAGTATAATAATAAAGAATAGACACTTCGGTAAACCGGTTCGTCCGTAATTCATTATATTCACCGCTTTTGCGGTATAGAATTCAGGAGGCTATTAAAACACACAGGAAAGGAATAATAATTATATGAACGAGCGATTTCAGAAGCTATGCCGTGACTATAAAATCCAGACGGCAATCGACCCGAGATTATATGACAAATATAACGTAAAAAGAGGACTTCGTAACAACGACGGAAGCGGTGTTGTTGTAGGTCTTACAAATATATGCTGTGTACACGGCTATGTTATCGACGAAGGCGAAAAGCGTCCCGCTCCCGGTCAGCTTATATACAGGGGCTATGATATATGCGACCTTATAAGCGGCGTGGAAAAGGACGGAAGATACGGCTTTGAGGAAACGGCATATCTTCTTCTTTTCGGTAATCTTCCCGACAAGGAGCATCTTGAGGACTTCAAGAAGATAGTTACCCACTACCGTACTCTGCCCCCTTATTTTGCGGAGGACGTACTTATGCGCTGTCCGTCATCTAACATAATGAACAAGATGGCGCAGTCGGTGCTGGCACTTTACACATACGATAAAGAGCCTGAGAACAAGAGCATGGAAAGCGAGATGCTCAAGGCTATCTCGGTTATTGCAAGACTTCCTGCAATAATGGTAGGCGCATATCAGGTAATGCGCCGCTATCTGTATAACTCCAGCATGGTAATGCACCCGATAAACCTTGACGAGAGCCTTGCGGAGAGCATTCTGTCAACCCTGCGTGACAACCGTGAGTACACAAAGGAGGAGGCAAAGCTCCTCGACCTTTGTCTTATGCTCCACGCAGAGCATGGCGGCGGTAACAACTCGACATTTACCTGCCGCTGTGTAACCTCGACCGGCACAGACGCTTATGCGGCTTACGCTTCGGCTATATCGGCACTTAAGGGTCCCCGTCACGGCGGTGCAAATATTAAGGTTATGGAGATGCTTAACTGCATCGAAAACGGCGTAAAGAACTGGGAGAACGAGGGCGAGGTCGCTGACTTCCTCACAAAGATACTGAACAAGGAAGAAAACGACCACAGCGGACTTATATACGGTATGGGTCACGCTGTCTACACGCTGTCAGACCCCAGAGCCGTACAGCTCAAGAAGTCGGCGCTCAAGCTGGCTAAGGGTACAGAGGTAGAAGCCGAGTTCAGACTTCTCGATACTATCGAGCGTCTTACTCCCCAGCTTTTTGCAAAGAACAAGGGCGATATAAAGACGATGTGTGCAAACGTGGATATGTACTCGGGTCTTGTATACAAGCTACTCGGAATACCGGTAGAAATGTATACCGCACTGTTTGCCTGTGCAAGAATGCCCGGCTGGTGCGCACACAGAATGGAAGAAATAGAAAACGGCAAGCGTATCATGCGACCTGCCTACAGAACGCTTATCAAGAACAGGGATTATATTGCTCTTGACGAACGTTGATCATATCTCAGGAACAATTGAAAGGCGTAATAATGAAAGGTTTTCTTTCCGATAAAAAAGCTGTCCTTGCGGGAGCGGTTTCGGCTGTTGTCCTCACTGTAATGAGAATCATACAGCTCGTTTCCTGCACCGAATATCCCTCGCTCCTGTATGCTAACGGCTGTGAGGCGTTCAATACAGTGTTCAACGTACTGCTGATAATATCGGCGGCAGTAATAAGCATCCTGGCATACTTTGACGTAAAGAATGCTAAGGTCACAGCGGCAGGTGAGCTTTCGGAAAAAGGCAGTAACATATTCGGTATTATAATGATCATCGCAGGTGCGGTGTGGATATTACCGGTAATAAACGATTTTTCGTACGGAAGCGTAGGATTTACCACCATAACCTCGCTTGCCTGCTGTATCGCATATCTCATAGGCGGTATGAGTATGATGGCATCCGCAAAGATCGTACCGGCTCACTGCATAAGCGCAATCTTCATAATAATCAACTATCTTATAGTTGCAATAAAATTCTATCTTTCAAGCCCGATAATCACGGGTATGCCGCAGAAGCTGATGATGATGCTGTTTTACGTCCTCACCGTGCTTTTCTGGATCAATGCGGGAAGATTCTTATGCGGCGCAGAAAAGAAGCTGACAAGAACGGCTCTTATCGCATCGGGCTATTTCTGCTCTGCAAGCGCAGTGGCATATATCATAAGCTGTTATGTGCTTCTTGCGGTTGACAGCGAAAAGTGGGCAGTCATCGCTCAGAATTCTCCCGAAACTTTGCCCGATCTTGAAATAATGGTTACCGCTCTTGTACCGGCATTACTGGCGGCTGTAGTACAGTTTTCAAAAAAGAGAGCGGCAACAGGAGAACCGGAGCAGACCGCTTTTGAAAATGTATCCGTAAGCACGGCGGAGGAAAGCACTGACGCCGAGGACACGGAAAACGGCACAGCTTCAGAAGAAGCACAGGACGATATGCAAGACGACACTCAAGGCTGACAATCGTAACATCTTAGGAGAAAAAATGAAAAGCATCACTGTATTACGTCTTAATAAAATACTCCGGAAAGCATCGGCACTTATGGCAGTGCTGTGCCTTGTTACTATGCTCTGCGGCTGTTCTGCGGGCTTTTTCTCAGGTGATCTGCTGACATCGCCCAGACTTACAGACGAACAGACAGAAATATACAACGCCCTGACCGCAAGTGCGGGCAGGGTTGATTTGCGTTATCCGCATACAGGCTCGTACCGCAGTGCGTTTGTTATACGCAACATAGACAATGAACCGACCGACGAGGCGATAGTCTTTTATGAGCAGAACAAGACGGATGCGGCGAAAGAGCCTGCACAGAATGATACGGCGGTAGGAAACCTGCGTATCAGCTTTCTTGACAAGGACGAAAACGGAAACTGGAAGGCGACCTATGAGCTTCCTGCGGCAGGAACGGAGATCGAAAGCGTCGCCTTTTCCAAGCTCGGCTCTGATGAGGAAAAGCTGATAGTAAGCTACTCCGTACTCGGCTCGACCGACAAGATACTGTCGGTCATAGATTACAAGAACGGAGTTGCCAAACAGCTCGGTACAATAGGATATTCGTCTTATATCTTTCTGAACGGCATTGACGAAAAGGGCGAATATCTCGCCTGCTTTGGCCGCAACGGTGCAAAGAAAAACGGAAGTATGAGCGTATACTCCTGCAGTGAAAACGGCGAGCTTCATACGGCGTTTCCCGTGGTTTCATTCGGAGAAGGCGTTGCCGAATTTGACAAGATAACTATAGCACGCTGTCTTATACTCGAAAAGGAAAAGCCGTGTATAACGGTCGATTATCTGACAGCCGAAAACCAGTATAATACGGCGGTCCTTTACTATAAGGGAAGCTCATTTGCAACGGCGGATACGATAGTAATGGACTCAAGCAATATAAGCTACTCAAGAAGGACGAACAACTACACGCCCAAGGTACAGTCGCAGGATATTGACGGCGACGGTATTATAGACGTTCCGGCTACTGCCACACTTCCGGGATATGAAAACCTCACTTTCCCCGAACAGCTCAACGCTGTGCTGTGGTACAGACAAAACTGCAAAAAAATCGAACTTACGGCATATACGTTTATAGATCCGGGTCTTAACTATATGCTTGTTTTCCCGGGAAGATGGATAGGTATGGTAACGGCTACAATAAACTCATCGGATAATTCCGTTACATTCTGGAAGCACGAAGGCGAACTCAAGGAAAACGAATATGCTCTGCTGACTATAAAGACGGTGCTTAAAAATAACAGCCCCTCTGCGCAAAACGCAACGGATACGACAGATGCAAGCCGTGACGGCTACAGACTGTTCTACGAGGACAGCGAAAAGGTTGTTTACTGCAAGAGCATCGTGTATGCGGGGCTTTCTCTTACCGACGACGAAATAGAGGCGGCGCTTAAAGTCCGTCCAGAAGGAAGCGGAAGCCCTGTACTGTTTACGGCAAGCAACCGATAAAAAATTATGACAAGAAAATTATGATAAAAAATTATAATAAGAAAGGCAGGTCCGGGCATGAAAAGAATACTTGTTTGCGAGGACGAGGACGCTATAAGAGATTTTGTCGTTATAAATCTGAAGCGCAGCGGATATGATGTTATAGATGTCAGCAATGCGGCACAGGCGATGGACGCTTATGTGCATTACGGCGGTCTTATAGACGTTGCACTGCTTGATATAATGATGCCGGGTATGGACGGCAGTGAGCTTTGCAGGTGGCTAAGGCAGAAAAGCGATACTATGGGCATAATCATGCTCTCCGCAAAAAGCCAGGAGGTAGACAAGATACGCTGTCTTACGCATGGTGCGGACGACTATGTGACAAAGCCGTTCTCGCCGTCAGAGCTTGTCGCAAGGGTCGATGCGGTATACCGCAGGGTAAGCCTCAGCATTGCAAGACCTCCTGAGGACGAGGGAAGAACGCTTATCTCCGGTCCGTTCTCGATAAACACCAAGAGCCGTATTTTCACAAAGAACGGTACAGGCATAGAGATAACGCAGGTGGAATATCAGCTGCTGGAATATTTCATGGAAAACAGCGGCTCGGCGCTTGACCGCAGGAGCATTCTTACTCATATATGGGGCAATGACTATTACGGCGATGACAAGATCGTCGATGTCAACATAAGGCGGCTGAGAATGAAGATAGAGGAAGATCCGTCAAATCCGAGATACATAACTACTATATGGGGCTACGGCTATAAGTGGTGTGTGGATGAGCTTGCCGCCGCAGGCGAGTTCAGCAGGTAGACAAACGGGGGTAAAAGGCTTTGGCAAGACGCACGACGATAGCTAACCGATGGTTTCTGAAGAGCTTCAGTGCGGTGGTTATAGTTCTGGTACTGCTTGATATAGTCCTGTACTGCATGTTCAGGTCGTATTTCTACAGTACCGTTGAACAGACGCTCCGCAGTGAGCTGAACGTTATATCGACCGTACTTACACGGTACTACAACAGCAGTTCAACGGGAAGCGGAACAAACTATTCAAACGAAGTGAGAAACACGGTCGAGAGCTTCACAAAGAAAGACCGCATGGAGCTTATGATGATAAACTCCGAGGGCAAAGTCGTAATTACGTCAAGCGGTTTTGAGCCCAGCAACTCCTATGATATGCCCGACTACGACTATGCTGTAAAGGACGAAGGGGGAATAGGCACATACAGCGGTTATCAGAGCAACGGCGAAAAGGTAATGGCTGTCACGAGCCTGCTCGAAACGGGCAATACAAACTACAATGCGGTGAGGGTCATAACCTCGCTTTCGAAGGTCGATAAACAGCTTGGCATAATAATGATATTCATTATAGCGATAAGCGGAGCGATCATAATACTGATGCTGGTTCTCGGGCTTTATTTCATAAAGTCGATAGTAATGCCGTTAAGGCAGATAAGCGTGAACGCACGAAAGATAGCAAAGGGCGACTTCGGTGTGCATATCGAAGAAAAGACCGACGACGAGCTGGGTGAGCTGTGCCGTGTATTCAACTATATGGCTGACGAGCTTGAAAACTCGGAAAAGATAAAAAACGACTTTATCTCATCGGTATCCCACGAGCTGAGGACACCTCTTACGGCTATCAAGGGCTGGAGCGAAACTATCGCCACAAGTCCCGGCGACAAAGAGGTCACCAAAAAAGGAATGAAGGTAATTTCGGAAGAATCGGAAAGGCTTTCAAATATGGTTGAAGAACTTCTTGACTTCTCAAGGATACAGGGCGGAAGATTCAACCTGAACAAAGCAAATATGGACGTGTTTGCGGAGCTTACCGACGCTGTTATAATATATTCCGAAAAGGCAAGACAGGAAAACAAGACACTGCTTTATGACGAGCCACAGGAGATAGTTACTATATTCGGCGACAGAAACCGTATAAGGCAGGTGTTTATAAATATAATAGACAACGCTATAAAATACTCCGCCGCAGACGGTCATATAATCGTTGCGACGGCGGTGACGGACAAGGCTGTAATAATTACGGTCGAGGATGACGGATGCGGCATTGCGTCGTCCGACTTAACAAAGGTCAAAGCGAAGTTCTACAAGGCGAACAGCACCGTCAGAGGCTCGGGAATAGGGCTTGCGGTCGCTGATGAAATAGTAGCCGCACATGACGGAACGCTGAATATAGAAAGTGAGCTTGGACGGTACACAAGAGTGGTCATCACACTGCCTGTAGTGAAAAAGGACGAACAATAAGGGCAATACCTCACAATTATTGTCATGCGATTGCTTAGTCAGATTTTTCGTCAGATTGTATAAATTGAGTGCAGGCAGGCTGACGCCTGTCAAGCGAAATTTGTGCAAGATGGCGGAAAATATGCAAGCTTAGCGTGCGGCAAAGGCGCTAGCCGTTAATTGTGCGGTGTTGCCTAAGAAAGGCTTAACATGAGTGAACAGAAAAAAGAAGTTATAAAAACGAAGGTCGGCGGTCAGGCGCTCATAGAGGGCGTTATGATGCTGGGGCCGAAAAAAGGCTGTATGGCTGTACGTCAGCCCGACAGGGAGATATACACGGAGGTGTGGGACAGGAAAACTCCGAAGTGGTATAACAAAGCGCCGTTTATCAGAGGCTGTATAAATTTCGTTTCACAGCTGGGGGACGGTTACAAGTATCTTAACAAGTCGGGCGAAGTCAGCGGAATGTTCGATGAAGAAGAGGACGAAAAGGACAAGAAGAAAAAAGAAAAAGAGCAAGACAAATCGGCAGATAACGTAAGCGAAGAAAAGCCGGAGGATAAAAAGGGCGAAAAGAAAGACGGCGATAGTGCCGCTCTGACAACGGCTGTTGCGGTCATATCGGGTATTCTCGGCGTAGGGCTTGCGGTCGCACTGTTTGCGATACTGCCTACGCTTATATTCACAGGGATACAGACGCTGTTCGGCGATACGGATATATCCGCATTCCGCTCACTGACGGAGGGTATCATAAAGATAGCGCTTTTTATAGGCTATCTGTGGCTGACCTCTCTTATGAAAACGATGAAAAGGCTGTATCAGTATCACGGTGCGGAGCATAAGACGATATTCTGCTATGAACACGGCGAGGAACTGACTGTGGAGAACGTCAGAAAGTACAAGCGTTTCCACCCCAGATGCGGTACCAGCTTTATATTCCTGACGCTTGCGATAAGCATACTGGTATATACCCTGCTCCCGATAAACAGCGAGATGTTCATTGAAGCGTTCGGCGTATCAAAGCTTATCGGCGATATGCTGAGAGTATGCTGTAAGATAATTTTCCTGCCGATAGTCGTAGGTATCTCATACGAACTTATCCGTATCGCAGGAAAGTATGACAATGTGCTGACAAAGATAATTTCCGCTCCGGGACTTGCTATACAGCGTCTTACCACAAAGGAGCCTGCCGATGAGATGATAGAGGTGGCTATTGCGTCAATGAAGCCTGTTCTCCCCGAAAATGCGGAGGACGCAAAGTGGTAATAAGGCAGGCGGTACGGCTTATAAGCGATATGCTTGAAAGCGTTACCGACGATGCGTATTTTGAGGCAAGGCAGATAGTAAGCGAAATCAGCGGCGGTAAAATGCCGTTTGAGGAAATATCCGAGGCACAGCTCGCCGAGTGCGAGGATAAGGCAAAAAGACGTAAAACGGGCGAGCCGCTGCAATATATTTTAGGAAACTGGGAATTTTACGGCAGAAAATATTTTGTCGGGGAGGGAGTGCTTATCCCCCGTCCCGAAACGGAGCTTCTGTGCGATATAGCAATCGGACATCTTAAAAACACGGGCGGTACGGCGGTGGACTTATGCTCGGGGAGCGGATGTATCGCTGTCACTGTTGCGCTTGAGGCGAATGTAAAAGCTGTGGGAATCGAAATCTCCGACAAGGCATACGGATATTTTCTGAAAAATATAGAGCAGAACAAAGCTGAAAGGTCGGTCACTGCGATAAACGGAGATATTTTCGATAAGGATATACTCGGACGGTTCGAAGATAATTCGCTTTACGCTGTGCTGTCAAATCCGCCGTATGTCTCCTCTGCGGATATGAAAACCCTGCAGAAGGAAGTAAGGTACGAGCCTGAGCTTGCGCTTTTCGGCGGTGAGGACGGTCTGGATTTTTATCGCAGGCTGATACCGATGTGGGCAGGAAAGCTCAGAAGCGGAGGACTTTTTGCAGTTGAAATCGGAGAAGAACAGGGACAGGCTGTAAGCAGGATATTCGAAGGTGCGGGATTCGTTCCGGAAATTATCAGGGATTACAGCGGTCACGACAGAATAGTCCGCTCTATAAAACGATGAAAAGTAATTATTGTACGTTTTATTGTACACGTTTGATGATAGAATATAGTCACAGGATAAAACCGAACACAGAAAGGACGGGTAAAATAATATGGCAAAGGCAAACACAAAAAAGGCGACACCTACCGTAAATCATCCTACCACTCCGGAGGAGAAGAAAAAGGCTCTTGATACCGCTATGGAGCAGATAATCAAGAACTACGGTCAGGGTGCTGTAATGTTCCTCGGCGGAGAGGGAAATAAAAAGCTGGATGTTGAAAGCGTGCCGACAGGCTCTATAGGTCTTGACTATGCGCTCGGTATAGGCGGTCTGCCGAAGGGCAGAATTATTGAGATATACGGTCCGGAATCAGGCGGTAAGACAACGGTTACGCTCCACGCTATCGCAGAAACGCAGAAGCTCGGCGGAATGGCGGCATTCATAGACGTTGAGCACGCACTCGACCCCGTTTACGCAAAGTCGCTCGGCGTTGATATCGATCACCTTATCGTATCTCAGCCCGACACAGGCGAACAGGCGCTTGAAATTATGGAAACGCTTGCACGCTCGGGTGCTATTGATATTGTCGTACTTGACTCGGTTGCCGCTATGGTCACAAAGGCAGAAATCGACGGCGAGATAGGCGACAGCTTTGTGGGCGTTCAGGCAAGACTTATGTCGGCGGCTATGAGAAAGCTGACAAGCGTTATATCAAAGTCGAATACTGTCGCTATCTTCATAAACCAGGTGCGTGAAAAGATAGGCGTTATGTACGGAAATCCCGAAACTACTCCGGGCGGCCGTGCGCTCAAGTTCTATGCGAGTGTGCGTATAGAGGTCCGCAAGGGTGAAAAGATAGTTGACGGTGGCGAGATTATAGGTTATACTACTAAATGCAAGGTCGTAAAGAACAAGGTCGCACCTCCGTTCAAGGAAACACAGTTCGATATGATATTCGGCGAGGGCATATCAAGACTCGGCGAGATCATAACCATGGGCGAGGAGCTTGGATTTATAAAGAAAAGCGGCGCATGGTACAGCTATAACGGAGAGAGGCTCGGACAGGGCAAGGAAAAGACCAAGAAGTTCCTTAAGGAAAATGACGATCTGCGCCTTGAAATCGAGGGCAAGATAAAAGAGAATATGTCAAAACTCGATATGTCGGCAAGCGAGGACGGAGAAGGCACGGACAATGCCGACACTTCAGAATCGGCGGCAGAAAACGAGCTTATGGAAATCGGTGATGAGGCCGCAAAGGCAGACGCTTCCGCACCTGCTCCCGCTCCCAAGAAAAAGGGTGCGTCAAAGAAGAGCGTTGTTGTGGAGGCAGACAGCGACTTCGAGGAGTTTTCGCCTGAGGATCTCGGCTGATGTCATATACGGATGACGAAAGAATAAGAGCAAAACGCAGAGCGCTGTACATACTCGCTCAGCGTGACCACTCCAAAAAAGAGCTTTATGACAAGCTGATAAAAAACTATCCTCCCGATCTGTGCGAGATGGTAGTCGGGCTTATGTGCGAGCATGACCTCATAAACGAGGAAAAGTATACGGAAAAGCTATACAGGGCATATATAAACAAGGGTTGGGGTAAGTCCAAAATCCGCTTTGAACTGCGGAAAAAGGGCTTACCCGACAGCCTTATATCGCAACAGGAAGAAGAATACGACACGGAGGATTTTATCGACGAGATAATGCATCTTGTAGATAAAAAATACGCAAGCAAGCTGGATTTTTCAGACTATAAAAGCGTACAGCGTGTTACTGCGGCGCTTGCTCGCAGAGGCTTTGCGTATGATGATATAAAGCTCGCATTATCCCGCATAAAAGACGGGGATTATGACGAATATGACGAAAATGAGGAATATGACGAATAGAACGTAATATTCGCAATATAAGGAAAACGGAAAGGTAAGGAAAAATAATGGCAGAAACGATAAAGGTCGGAATGGTATCTCTCGGATGTCCGAAAAACCAGTGCGACGCTGAGCTTATGCTTGCAAAGATAGCGAAAGCAGGCTTCAAGATAGTAAACGAAGCAGGTCTTGCGGATGTTGTTATTATCAACACCTGCGGCTTTATACAAAGTGCAAAGGAAGAAGCCATCGAGGAGATAATGGAGGCAATAAGCCGAAAAAATGACGGTATCAACAAGAAGATAATCGTAACAGGCTGTCTTGCCGAGCGTTATCAGAAACAGATGGACGAAGAATTCCCCGAAATAGACGCAGTGGTAGGTATTGCAAAGAACGATGATATAGTTGAAATCATAAACTCGGTAATGCTGGACAGGAGAGTCGTTACCTTCGGTGACAAGCTGTGTCACAATATGGAGGGCGACAAGTTGCAGTCTACTCTGCCCCACTATGCATATCTGAGAATTGCGGACGGCTGTTCAAACAAATGTTCTTACTGCGCAATACCGCTTATAAGAGGTAAAATGCGTTCCAGAAAGATGGAGAACATAATAGAGGAAGCAAAGAAATTTGCCGAAAACGGCGTAAAGGAGCTTGTTATTGTAGCACAGGACGTTACGGCATACGGCATTGACCTTTATAAGAAATACGCTCTGCCGGATTTGCTTAAAGAGTTATGTAAGATAGACGGCATAAAGTGGATAAGACTGCTTTACTGCTATCCCGAAAGAATGACGGACGAGCTTATCGAAACAATAAAGACAGAGGATAAGGTGCTGAATTATATTGATATTCCGATACAGCACTGCAACAAGGAAATTCTCCGCAATATGTACCGTGGCGGCGATGAGCAGAGCCTGCGTGAGCTGTTTGCGAAGCTCCGCCGTGAAATTCCCGGTGTGGTGCTGAGAACAACGCTTATCACGGGCTTCCCCGGTGAAACGGAGGAGCAGTTCAGCGAACTTGCCGAATTTGTAAACGATATAAAGTTTGAGCGTCTTGGCTGCTTTGCCTATTCTGCGGAAGAAGATACTCCCGCCGCCGAAATGCCCGACCAGGTAGACGAGGGCGAAAGACAGCGCAGAGCGGATATAATCACGAGCGAGCAGGAAATACGCATGGGTGAATATTACGCAGGTATGGTAGGCAACACCTACGAGGTAGTCTGTGAGGGCTTTGACCGCTACTCCGATATGTATTTCGGCAGAAGTATGCACTTTGCTCCCGAAATTGACGGAATGATATACTTCACATCGGCAAAAGATAAAAGCTCGCTTACGATAGGCGACTTTGTAAATGTTAAGATCACCGATGTTCTGGAAAACAATCTGCTCGGTGAGCGGGTATAAAGCTGAAAGGACAGAGGTATGAATATAGCTAATAAGCTCACACTGCTTCGGGTGATACTTGTTCCGTTCTTTGCGTTCTTTATGCTCGCAGGCGATATTGTTCCCTACAGCTATCTGTGGGCGGCTGTAATCTTTGCTGTTGCCAGCATAACCGACACGGCAGACGGTAAAATTGCAAGAAAATACAATATGGTGACAAACTTCGGCAAGTTTTTAGATCCGCTTGCCGACAAGGTGCTTGTCGTTACGGCGCTGATCTGCTTTGTTGAGCTTGGCTGGGCAAGCGCTTGGGTAACGGCCATAATAGTCGCCCGTGAATTCGTGGTATCGGGAATACGGCTTATCGCCGCAGGAAGCGAGAAAAAGACGGTTATTGCGGCAAGTATATGGGGCAAGCTGAAAACAGCATCTACAATGGTTGCGATATGCGTTATCATAATAATGCATATTCTTGTCGATTTCGGCGCTGTCACTGCGGAAACCTTCCCTGTACAGATTATCAGCGATATACTTATGTACATATCCTGCATACTTACAACGGTTTCGGGAATCAAATATCTGTGGGATTACAGAGAGGTTCTGAAAACCGATGCGTAAATGCGGCACTTTAAGGCAACACCGCACAATTAACGGCTATCGCCTTTGCCGCACGCTTGCTTGCGTATTTTCCGTCATCTTGCACAAATTTCGCTTGACAGGCGTCAGCCTGCCCGCACTCAATTTATACAATCTGACGAAAAATCTGACTGCGCAATCGCACGACAATAATTATGCGGTATTACCTTAAAAATTTCAACAATCCGGAGGAACTATGGGAAGAGATAAACTCGGCAGCCGTCTTGGCTTTATACTGCTCAGCGCAGGCTGTGCAATAGGTATAGGAAACGTATGGAAGTTTCCTTATGTGGTAGGTCAAAACGGCGGCGGTCTTTTCGTCCTTATATATCTGTTCTTCCTTGTAATACTCGGCATACCCGTGCTTACTATGGAGTTTTCCATAGGCAGAGCGGCTCAGAAAAGCCCTGCGAAAATGTACGAACAGCTTGAGCCGAAAGGCAGTAAGTGGCATCTGCACGGAAAGGTTTCGCTTATAGGCTGTTATCTGCTGATGATGTTCTATACAACGGTGGCAGGCTGGATGCTGAAGTTCTTTGTTTCGACCGCATCAGGAGAGATAGTCGGAATGGATACGGCGGCTGTGGAGAACCATTTCAACGTTGACGTTCTGGGCGACCCTGTTTCGCTTATAGTATATATGGGCATAGTCGTTGCGATAGGCGTTGCCGTCTGCCTTATAGGTGTGCAGAACGGGCTTGAAAAGGTCACTAAGATAATGATGCTCGCCCTGCTCGCAATTATGGTGGTGCTTGCCGTAAACAGCTTTACACTGCCCGGCGGAGCGGAAGGACTTTCGTTCTATCTTATGCCCGATCTCAGCGTAATAGAAAAGGTCGGTATAACAAATATCCTTGTAAGCGCAATGAATCAGGCGTTCTTCACGCTGAGCATCGGTATGGGAAGTATGGCTATATTCGGCAGTTATATCGGCAAGGACAGGTCGCTTCTCGGAGAATCGGTAAATGTAGCGCTGCTTGACACGTTTGTTGCGGTAGCGTCCGGACTTATTATTTTTCCTGCCTGCTCGGCATACGGAGTGGATGTTACAAGCGGTCCGAAGCTGTTATTTATAACTCTGCCGAACATTTTCAACAACATTCCTCTCGGCAGGCTGTGGGGAAGTCTTTTCTTCGTATTCATGTCATTTGCGGCGCTGTCAACGGTGCTTGCCGTGTTTGAATGTATAATAGCGAACACAATGGACCTATGGGGGCTTAGCAGGAAGAAGGCCTGCATTATAAACGGCATACTGCTGTTTTTACTGTCTGTTCCCTGCTGTCTGGGATTCAATGTTCTCAGCGGTTTTCAGCCGCTCGGCGCAGGAAGCACGATACTTGACCTTGAAGATACTGCAGTCAGCAACTTCATTCTTCCGCTCGGCTCGTTTGTATTCATTCTGTTCTGTGTGACGAAAAAGGGCTGGGGCTGGGATAACTTCGTAAATGAAGCGAATACCGGCAAGGGTCTTAAGATAAAGAGGTTTATGAAGGGCTATATGACGTATGTTCTGCCGGTACTTGTGATGTTTGTGTTTATTATGGGGCTGGTGGGACTTGTTAATGGCTAAGAAAGATAGGAAAAGGCGGTACTCGTATAATGAGTACCGCCTCAGATTATAGAAAAGTCTGTTTTTGAAATAAACTTCTGATTTATTATCCCTATCCCCTTTAGGACACTCTGATGGCTTTGCCTCGTGCAAAGCTTGGCGTGTCCTTATTTCGGCATCCTTGCCGAAAACCCCTTTCCCCGGAAAGGGGCTGAGTGTGGGGCTGCCGCCCTCACCCCGCTTGGGGCTACGCCTCAAACCCCGTATTATTAAAAATATAGGTTTATCGACAGACTGAAAAATTTCTGTAAAGAAATTTTATTCAAAGCGTAAAGCAAACTCATATTATTATACAACGAAAGCGGCTGTTTGTCAAGAATTTAAGCCGTTTTACGCATTAGTAGTAATGCACAATAAAGCAGGTTAAATGCCTGTGATTTTACGGTAATATTTGCGTTTTGATAATGCCGGATAAACCGGTCGCAAAAAAGCTGTCGCAAGAGCCTTCTAAGCTCCTGCGGCAGCCGGTAAAGGTCGGCGGTCAGACACCCATTTTCTTGTTATATGCGGCACATACTTCCTTTGCAGTGCCCTGCATTACGGGTACTCCGTGGTCGAGCCACAGCGCCTTATCACAAAGCTGTTCGATAGACTTCATATTGTGTGAAACATACAGCAGAGTAGTGCCGTTTGAAAGCATATTCTGCATACGCTCCGAGCATTTCTTCTTGAAGCGGACATCGCCTACCGAGAGAATTTCGTCTGCTATAAGTATATCTGGCTGTACCGAGGTCGCTATCGAGAAGCCGAGCCTTGCTTTCATACCCGATGAAAAGTTCTTTACAGGAGAATCAAGGAAGTCCTGAAGCTCCGAGAATTCGACTATTTCATCGAACTTTTCCTGTATAAAGTCCTTTTTATATCCCAGCAGTGTGCCGTTGAGAAATATATTCTCACGGGCAGACATATTCGGGTCGATACCTGCGCCAAGTTCAATAAGAGCGGCAACCGAGCCTTTTACGTCTACCGTACCCTTGTAGGGCTTGAGTATGCGGCTTATTACCTTTAAGAGCGTTGATTTTCCCGCTCCGTTTGTGCCGACAAGTCCCCACGCTTCGCCCTTCTTTATGTGCAGGTCAACGTCCTTGAGTGCGATGAATTCCTGGAACATAAGCTCACGGCGCAGCAGTCTTACCACATATTCCTTAAGGTTATCGACCTTCATATTCGCTTTGTTGAAGCGGACTGTCACATTGTTTACGTCAATTATATAATCTTCCATACCGATACCTCCGTCAGATGTACAGAATGAACTTGTCCTGTTTATCTCTGAAAATAACAGTACCAAGTACGAAGAACAGTGCGGCATAGGCTACACCGAGTATTATCGTTTTCATATCGGAGATACAGCCGCTGTAAGCAATATCTCTGAATTGTTTTATATAGATATATAGCGGGTTGAAGTTTTCTACCAGCAGACGCATCCAGTTGGGGAGAATATCAACAGGATAGAATATAGCCGACGCATACATCCACATTGTTGTGAAGGCGTTGTATATATATCTTGTGTCACGGAAGAAAACGTGCATCTGAGCGAGGAAGAATCCCATTCCGCAGGCGAATATATACGCTTCCAGCGTTATAAGAGGGAATAAAAGCATCGTCCAGTAGAAAGGCGAGCCTGTGAAGATTAGAACTATCAGCAGTGCGCCAAGCGACAGCACATAGTCAACCATACAGCTTGTTACCTTTGCGAGAGGGAACATATATTTTGAAACATAGGTCTTTTTAAGCAGTGCGGCATTTGATGTTATACCGTCCATCGCCTTGTTTGTAGCACCGACAATGAAATCGTACAAGGTTCTTCCGACAAGAAGATATACGGGGAAATTCGGTATATTCCTGTCAAACAGCTTAGAGAATACAACGTACATAACGATCATAATCAGCAACGGATTAAGTACGCTCCATACATATCCCAGAAAGCTGCGCCTGTATTTCAGCTTAAGATCCCGTGAAACGAGCTGTATAAGCAAATCCTTGTAGTGCCTTACTTCAAGAAATCCGCCTGTTTTATCCTTGCGAACAAGTGTCATTTATACCTCCGTCAATCAAAGCTCTTGTTATGTCTTACTTTGTTATAGAGCTTTGAGTTAAGAATTCTGTTGTATCCGGTAAGACCTATATGCAATCTGTTGAGTGTTTTCAGTATCTTGCAATGCTTTTTGCTCATCTCATAAACTTCGTGGTATTCCTTATCCATAAAGCTCATCATTTCATCGGCTCTTTGCCTGCCTGCTTTCCTGTTTTTATCGCACAAAAGCGAGGTAACAAGGAAGCTCAGCAGCAGGAGATGTGTTTTCTTTGCACAGTAGAGCGCCGCCGCACCCGTAAAGCTCTTGCCCTCGGCGGTCATACGTTTTAGTACGGTTTCGGTATGACCTATGCGCTTAAGCTGATTTGCGGCAGAAACGCTTTGCGTCACATCGCCGATGCGGTATTCATATATGAAAAGATCGAGCGGAAGTATGCTCTTTGCCTTACTGCAAGGGAAAGTGGCGTATTCGTGGTCTTCGTAGAACACCTTTTCGCTGAGCTTTATTCCTTCGTTTTTATAAAAATCGGTACGGTAGGTTATGCCGTGGAACGTAAGGCTGCGGTCGAAGTTTTTCCACTGCGACATTACCTCGTCCATTGTGTATATTCTGCCAAACTGCGGCGGAAAGCAACGCCAGCTTTTTACTTCGCCGTTTGAAATGTTTATCGTATGATGAGGTGTCAGCACAACATCGGCATCCGTATTTTCAAGCGCCTTTATAAACTCCGGTATATTCTCGGTAAGGAACCAGTCGTCAGCGTCAAGAACTTTAAGATATTTGCCGACAGCCTTTTCACTGCCGACATTAATACCGGAGCCGTGACCGCCGTTGACTTTATTTATAAGGCTTATAGAGGCGGGGTATTTTGCAATATATTCTTCTGCGATTTGTTCGCAACCGTCTGTAGAGCCGTCGTTTACAACGATTATGTCGAGCCTGTCCGTACATTCGCACAGGAGCGAATCAAGGCATTTTGCCAGAAAAGGCTTGCTGTTGTAAGACGGGATAATTATACTCAGTATCTTTTCCATTAATTGTTACCTTTTTTCAGTTTATTAAGTCTGTTTTCCTTTATTCCTGCGAGCGTATATGAAAACGCCTTGAACATACTTTTGTCCGTCAGCTGTTTTCTTTTGGCAAAAGCGTAATATGCGGCATAGAGAACGGACAAGGGAAGCCCCATTATATATCTTGTCGTATTTCCTCGGTTCACAAAGAATTCCCTGTCGAAGCCCTTGAACCAAGTAGATTGCGTCTGAGCCACCGTTGCCAGCTCATAGGGGTAGTGATATATTTTCAGGCCTGCCTTACGGCACTGCGTCAGAAATCTGAATTCCTCCTCCGCACCATTGCCTGAGCCTGCACCCATGTTTTCGTCAAACCGAATGCCTTTGGCGAGGAGTGTTTCACGTCTGAACGTTATCTGCCACGAGCTTACGCTCATAATATCCCTGTAGCCGAGTTTCTTTATGCTGTCACCCCATTTATGAGGTCTTTGCGCCATATCGAATATGATAATATCCGCTTGCGGAAGACTGCTGTAAGCCTCCTGCACCGCTTCTTCGTACCCTTGCGAGAACACCTCGTCATCATCGCAGATAATGCACACGTCGGCAACGGATTTAGATATGGCGAGGTTACGGCTTTTAGTCAGCCCTCTCTCCTTTACCGAAAAAGTACGGACAAATGCATCGCCGATATGCTCTTCCTTATATCCGTCCTCATTGCACTGATTTATTATAACCGTGTCCGAGGTGATATGAGAACGCTTTATCATTTCTTCGCTGTCGTTCAGAAACATACACGACAGAAGTATTTCGGTCTTGTTCAAAAGTTCAGCTCCTTAATTTCAAAATGCCATATCATACTTTTGCTGTAAGCCACATTTATTTTATTATACAACTGTTGCATAAAAAAGTCAATCGACATAATTTTATAGTATTTTGCCGCACAAACGCCGGATTATATGCGTTTTACATAAAAAGACCGCCGGAAAGGCGGTCTTGCTGTTTTATGTTACTCGTCGGTCTGAGGCTTATCCTTGCTGTAGTCATGCAGCATTCTTGTTCTCTTATGCGATTCCTTTTCAACGTACATCTTCGAGTCGGCTTTATTTATATAATAGTCTATATGGAGCTTTGAGCCTTTCGGCACAATACATACGCCGAAGCTACCGTGTACATTGTACGGTTTTTTGCTTGTCAGGTTGTATTCCGAAAGATATTTGTTGACCTTGTCGATATACGCATTCATCTCGTATTCACCCTTGCCTTTGCCGAATACGACATATTCATCGCCGCCGAAGCGTGCGCATATATCGTTCTCGTCTGCGGCGGACTTAAGTGCGTTTGCCATAGTGAGAATAGCGTTGTCGCCCTCGTTGTGTCCGAAGTTGTCGTTTATCAGCTTCAGATTGTCAAGATCCACCAAAATGACCATACAGTCATCCTTAACTCCGTCCTCGGCATAATCGTTGTATATTCTGAAAAAGCCTCTGCGGTTGTACAGCGAGGTGAGCGGATCGGTGATATAGAGCATATCGATCTTCTTTGCGTATGCGTACAGCTCGTTCTGCCTGCGTACCGATTCTAAAAGCTGTGACATTGCCATAGTGAGAAAGTTCAGCAGATAGTTCATACTGCTCCATGGATAGAAATTGAACGCAAGGTATCCAAGCGTGTTATCCCTTATGTGAATAGGCGTGTACAAAATGAACTTGCTTTTGTCGGACATTTCGTAGAAGTCGGGGAGCATTTCAGAAGTGGGAAATTCGGTTTCGCTCTGCGGCTTCTTATCTGTGCATCGTGCTAAGCACTTCATAGTATCGCAGTAGCCGTGTATGTGTATGGGACAGTTGTTTTCAACATCGTCAATCGAATCGTTCACAAGCGAGCTTTCCATAAAGTCCTTGCAGATACATATCCAGGAATTGTTGCACCATATTCTCAAAAGCGTCGCCGAAATATTCTTGCTTGCATCGTCAAATGTAGAGCAGTTTGCAAGCTCCTGCGCAATAGCCGCAGTTCTTATCGAAAAACGCCTTGCGTCATATAGTTCTTCGAACAGATCGTGCCTTTGCTTCGGCAGAATATCAAGGGCGTTCTGCATATTCGTACAGCGGCAGGATATACCGTAAATTATGTTGGGCGGAGTTATGCCGAGCTTTGCAGGCTTCTTGCCTCTGAGAAGAAGATTAACCACGATATTGGCGGCCTCCTCGCCGGCTTTGTCGGCGAGTATCTTTGCGGTCGTGATATATCCGTTGGCCTCGTCTGTACCGTCCATTCCGGTAACGGCAATTTCGCCCGGCATATCAAAGCCCAGTTCAGACAGCTTTATCATAACAGCCGATGCCATTGTATCGTTTGCACAGACAATTGCTCCGCAGTCAAGATTTCCGTCCTCGTTCATCTTTTCCACCTGCTGAATTGCAGGGGCGCTCCACAGATTGCCGTAATATATTCTTGACGGCTCTATCGGTATGTTATGGCTTTTGAGTGCATCAAGGAAGCCCGCAAGACGTTCGTCACTGGTAAAGTGGTTCTTGAATCCTCCCAGAAAATTCAGCTTTCTTATGCCGTGTCTTTCTATAAGATGATTTGTTATCATCTCTATCTGGCGACGGTAGTCGGGCATTATGCAGTAGCAGTTGGGGTAATCGTATTGCTTTCCGATTGTCAGCACGGGTACGTTCTTTTCTACCGCACGTTCGATAGTATGCCGTATCACTTCTTCGCTGCTGCTAAGATAAAAAGGAACAATGACAAGCATATCAAGAATATCATAGTTAGGCAGAGTGAAGATGTTTGTCTGACCTATATTATGCGGCGCTCCATCGTAGAAGCAGGTACAGCAGTTGAAGATATGTACATTTATAAGATTATCGCCGAGTACTTTACAAAAGCCTTGTAAAAGCATTTTTCCGCCTTCAAGATCTCCGATACAGAAGGCAACATTTTTTCTGCCGCTTTTATTTTCCACAGATAAGTCTCCCTCCTATAAATCAAATTAAAATAATACTGAAAATTTTCTCAAATCAAAACGTATCACACAATATTTTTTCGGGGATATAATATAAATTCAGTATACCACATTTGTATACAAAAATCAAGAAGATTCGATGAAAAATGAGCATATCCGACACAGTTTTCTCAGTTTTGAGCCGCACCTGCCTGTACTTGTCTTTCTTAGCACAACGAATTTCGGCGGTACGCCTAAAATCACACAAATTTATTGCATTTTCCGCTGATATGTGATACAATAAATTCTATCAAATTGTATAAACTTCATCGAGGAGTGTTGAAATTGGAAAACAGCAACAAAAATAATAATAATTATAAAAGCAACAAGCCGTCAAAGGATAACAGACCGTCCTTCCCGAAAAGAGCGGTAATCACAGGCGGTATGCCTTACGGTAATAAACAGCTTCATTTCGGTCATGTCGGCGGTGTGTTCGTATTTGCGGATACATACGCAAGATTCCTGCGTGACCGTATCGGTAAGGATAACGTAATTTTCGTATCGGGTACAGACTGCTACGGCTCGCCTATAGCAGAAAGCTACAGGAAGCTGAAGGAAAGCGGAGAGTTTGACGGTACTATTGAGGATTTTGTAAGGAAAAATCACGAGAGCCAGGAAAAAACGCTCAGAGATTATGATATAAGCCTTGACCTGTTCGGTGCGTCCGCACTGGATGAGCCTGCAAAGATACACAACGTAGTATCCGACAAATTTATCAGAAGGCTGTACGAAAACGGTCAGCTTGAAAAAATCACCACCTCGCAGTTCTATGACGAAAAGGCAGGAGTGTTCTTAAACGGCAGACAGGTAATAGGCAAATGCCCCGTTCTCGGCTGTCAGTCGGAAAAGGGCTATGCTGACGAGTGCGATCTCGGACATCAGTATATGCCGTCAAGCCTTATCGACCCCAAAAGCACGCTGACAGGCGAAACACCGGTAATGCGTGACGTCGTGAACTGGTACTTCCGCCTTACCGAGTACACAAAGCTGCTCGGTGAATATGTTGACAGAATAAAGAAGATGCCGAATGTCCGTTCTCTTGTTTCAAAGACTATCGGCGAGTTCCTTGAACCGCCCGTTGTTCATATAAAGAAAGAGTTGCGTGAGGATTATGAGAAGATAAAGGATCTGCTTGCGCACCATACGCTGACGGACGACCCGAAAAAGCCTTCGTTCACGATATGCTTCGACACGCTTGACGAGCGTGATGCGGCAACAGAGATCATGGCACATCACGGTCTGCGTTTCAGAACAGGCAAGACGCTTGTTCCGTTCAGACTTACAGGTAATATCGAGTGGGGCGTAAAGGCTCCCGACCTTGAGGATGAAAAGGGACTTACCGTATGGGTATGGCCTGAGTCGCTCTGGGCACCTATCTCATTTACCTGCGCTTATCTCAAGAGCAAGGGTATTGATATGGAGCATTACAAGGATTACTGGTGTTCAAAGGATTCGCAGGTATATCAGTTTATCGGCTCGGATAACATCTACTTCTACGGTGTTGCGGAAATGGCAATGTTCATGGCGCTGAAAAATGGCGAGATAACCTCCGACCCTGAGGACGGCGAAATGCAGCTTCCTATCCTCGTTGCAAACAACCACATTCTGTTCCTTGACAAGAAAGCAAGCAGCAGCGGCTCAATAAAGCCTCCTATGGCGGCGGATCTGCTGAACTACTATACAGCCGAACAGCTCCGTATGCACTGGCTCGGACTGGGACTCGGCACAAGGAGCGTCAGCTTCCAGCCCAAGCCCTATAACCCCGATGCAAAGCCTGAGGACAATGACCCTGTTGTAAAGGAAGGCTTCCTGCTTTCAAACGTGTTCAACAGAGCTATACGTTCCTGTTTCTATTACGCTCAGAAGTATTTTGACGGCAAGATGCCCGTAGGCACACCCGATGCGGACGTTATCGCAGAGTGCGAAAAGGCTATTCTTGAATATGAGCGTTATATGTATAAGTTTGAGTTCCACCAGGTGACCTATGTGCTTGATTCGCTTGTAAGAAAGTCGAGCAAGGTATGGTCAAAGCTCAGCCGCGAGGCTGATGCGGCAGATGATAACGAGCTTCGTAAAAAGACGCTTATCAACGTGTTCCACTATATAAGAACAGCCGCACTTCTTCTGCATCCCCTTGCTCCCGAGGGTACGGAGATGCTCAGAGAGTATCTCGGATTCGGCGAGGACTTCTGGAGTTGGGATCATGTGTTTGAAGGAATGGACTACTTCTGCAAGGGCGAAAGCGAGCATCAGCTTAAGTTCCTTGAGCCGAGAGTTGACTTCTTCAAAAAGCATCCATCACAGCTTGCAGGCAGTGAAGAAAATTAAATTATTGCATCAGCACCGCCGCCGTGAAAACACAGCGGCGGTAAATTATAATATCAGAGGACATAACATTATGGCAGAAAAATTAGCGATAGCGATGAGCGGCGGAGTGGACAGCTCGGTGGCTCTTGTGCTGTTAAAGGATAAATATGATGTCAGCGGTTATACGCTGAAACTGCACGACAGCAGAGGAACGGACGACAGCGGACTTTGCGGTTCGGCAAGCGACATCGAGGACGCAAAAGCGATAGCGGCAAAATTTGGCGTACCTCATTATCTGCTTGATATGAGGGATTTGTTTTCCGATACGGTACAGAAAAGTTTCGTACAGAGCTATCTTTCGGGAAGAACGCCTAACCCCTGCGTAGAGTGCAACGAAACCATAAAGTTCGGCGCACTGCTCGATGCGGTGAAAAAGCAGGGCATAAATCACATCGCCACAGGTCATTATGTACGCAGCTGTTACGATGAAAAAAGCGGCAGATGGCTTTTGAAGAAAGCGATCAACGCAGACGGCACAAGCAACGCAAAGGATCAGTCGTATGTGCTGTACCGATTAAGCCAGCAACAGCTTGCCGCAAGCGTTTTCCCTCTCGGTGAAATGACAAAGGACGAGATAAGGCATATTGCGGCTGACAGCGGACTTATCAACAGCGACAAGCCCGACAGTCAGGATATATGCTTTGTGCCGGACGGCGATTATGCCGGCTTTATCGAGCGTTATACGGGCGGTACCTACCCCGACGGCGATTTTCTCGATGAAAACGGCAACGTTATAGGCAGGCACAAGGGCGTTATATTTTACACGATAGGACAGAGGAGAGGAATAGGCACAGGATTTGGTAAACCGATGTATGTTATCGGAAAAAATGCCGATAATAATACCGTAACGCTTGGCAGTAACGAGCTTCTTTTTACCGATACGCTGTATGCAGATAATCTTAACTGGATAGCGTTTGAATATCCCGAAAGCGAGTTTAAATGCAAGGCAAAGACACGTTACAGGCAGACTGAACAGCCGTGTACCGTATATCCGCAAGACAGAAATACGGTCAGGGTCGTGTTTGATGAAAAGATAAGAGCGGTAACTCCGGGACAGCACGTTGTGTTCTATGACGGCGATATTGTACTCGGCGGCGGTGTAATAATGTAGAATTGTGAAAGTTTGACAAATTTCATCTTCACTTTTCATCTAATTTACACAAAACTATTCTTTTAATTTCACGAACAAGCATTATTATATAACCACAGTCAGCGAGGAAACAGAAAAGTAAACAAGCTGACAGATTAAATTGCTATCTTCGATTTTCATATATATTTCCCCAAAGCAAAGGACTCCGGTGTAACAGCCGGAGTTCTTTGTTTTTATGTTTTGATAACGAACAGGCGGCACGACATTTGCCGTACCGCCTCAGATTAGTCTATTTTTTTATAAAATAGAGCAAATTATCTATCCCTAACCCCAAACCCCTTCCCCGTGGGAAGGGGCTATATTACTGGGGCTACCGCCCCTAGTCCCTGTCGGGGGCACCGCCCCTGCGACCCCATTTTTTAAATAAGCAGGAGGTTTTTCGACAGAATGCAGGCGGCACGACATTTGCCGTACCGCCTCATATCTATTGCTTTTTGATTGTCATACAGCGGACGATGTGTGTTTATCCGTGCTTTGCTCAGATATTGCCCGTAACCGTAATTACTGCCGTACCGGGAGTAATTGAAACCGTACCGTCTGTGTTTGTCACAAATGTTGCCGCAGGTACTTCTATAGCGCCTGCGGTAGTTTCAAACACGCCTGTAGCCTCATTGTAAGTGTAGAGTGTATTGCTGAGAACGGTGCCGTTGTAGGTTACTCCGATATTTTTCAGTATTGGGTTGAATACATCACGCAGAACAATATCGTCTGCCTGTGTGACAGCGGTGTTGCCCTTGTTCGTAACAGTGAAGGTGTAGGTTATCTGACCGTTCTCGCTTACTATTGTCGGGCTGAGCGATTTTTCAATATCAAGCGCAGGAGCGGATGCGGCATTTACTGTTTCTGTGGCGGTGATAGGTTCTGTAATGCCGTCACCCGTTATTGTGATGTTGTTGGTTATACTGCCTTCAATATTGAGCGGAGCATAAGCCGTTGCTGTGGCACTGTATACTATCTGCGCCTCAGAGTTTGCAGGAACGTTTATTCCCGTTATTGTCATAGGCGGACCTGCCGTTACGGCAGGAGCTGTCTGCAATGCGCCGTTGATATAATAGCGTATATCTCCGCCGTATGCCAGAGGATAAACTGTTCCTGCACCGTAGGTGTAACCGCCGAGATTATCGGTTAACGTAAGATTTGTAAACGCTGTGTTTCCCGTGTTCACGATATTCACGATATAGGTCAGAGTGTCGCCTTGCTTGTAGGTCGTTGCAAGGGAATGCTTTGTTGCGGCAAGAGTCTGCTGTATCTCGCCTGTTGTTACGTTTGAATTTACTACCGTGCCGTTATACGAAAGGGTAGCAACGTTTGTGAATGTTGCCATTGTTTTTCCTCCTTGAAAGTATTTTTTATTCGGGTACCCTTTACATTTTATGACACAGTGTGACTTTGTGCTACCGAAATTTACTTTGCGTTATGCTGCTTTCTAATCAAGGTTGAAGGGAATCTCTTTTTCGGTAAGGTAATTCTTTACGGCATTGAATGCTTTGAGCGTTGAGTTTTCGTCTTCTATTTTTACTGTCGAGCCTTCCTTAAGGCTGTCTATATCCTTTTTCAGCTCTTCAAATGTGATTTCGTGGTTATCGACAAAATATTTTTCCTCTGAGATAGTAATGTTCAGAGTAAAGCATTCCGGATTTCCGGGGTTGCCTCCTTCGGCCGATATATCTGTAATTGAGCTTGCCGGCTTTTCCGGCAGAGCTTCGGAAGTGCTTGACGGGGAAGCAACGGTTACAGGCGGTTTGGCATCTACAGAGCTGTCGGCACATCCGAATAGCATAAGTGCCGATAAGATTAGAACTGCTGTTTTTGTAATTCTTTTCATAGAAAATTCCTCCTTATTACTTGATTTTAGCACCTATGCTATACAAAATCAAGCCCTGACATTACTTTCGTGAAAATTTAGCGGAAAAATATGTCGTAACAGAGAAATGCTTTTTGCTGTCGTTAAAACAGGGATATAATCGCTTGAAATCGCATTATACCGTAAACGACAGCACCTCCTTTCTTTTGCGTAATATCATTACCCGTTGCGACAAAAAACGCTGTCGGACAACTGTAAAATAATTACATAGTCGGTGACTGATGTCTGATTGCGAAAGGAAGTTTGAAATGTCAAGGACAGTAACAAAGGATAAGATAGATATCCGTGAACATTCGGTAATAAGATGTACGGCTGTAATGATAGCGGCGGCGGTAATTTCAATGAGTACAGTGCTCGGAAAGCCATCGCCGTTTGCGGCATCGTTTGCGGCGGCTATGAGCGGAATCGACTGTATCAGCGCATTTGTGGGAAGTGTGGCAGGCTATATTCTCGGCGGAAATTATACCGACGGCGTTACTGTTACATCGGCTCTGCTTTCCGTTGTTGCCATCCGTATGATAGTTTCACGCAGAAAATCAGCCGTGTCTGAGATAGTATCGGCTGTCACGGCGGCAGGCTCTGTTTTTGCGGCGAATTTTCTCACATCGTCTACCGTAAGCGAGGTGATGAACTGCATCATTCTTTCGGTCATGGCAGGCGGAGGTGCGGTTGTTGCTTTACGCTTGTCACGGCTTGCCGAAAAGCGTGAGATAGCAAAGATAACCGTCCGCAGCGATCCTCTCAGCTTTATCTGCGTTCTGGGCGGCTGTGCTATAGTGTCCGGTATACTTTCGCACTACAGCGTCGGCATCTTCAATATAGGAATAATTTTCGCATCCTGCCTTTCCCTTTGCAGTGCTATGAAGTACGGCAGTGGAGCAGGTGCTGTGTGCGGTGCGGTGTCTGCGCTCGGGTGTGCGGTTGCCACAGCCGACTACGCTTTTCTTGCAGCTGTTGTTGCTCCTGCGGCGTCTGTCGGAGGTATGTTCAGCGGCGGAAGAAAGCTGAGTGCCGCAGGAGGCTTTGTGCTGACCGCAACGCTTGGCACTGCGCTGTTCGGAATGGATAATTCAAAGCTCGCCGTTGTTGCCTGCATATTCATGTCATCGGCGGTCTTTATGCTGTTACCGGCAAAGCTTACAGCCGATCAGGGCGATATTGCCAGAGTTAAAGCGGGTGAAAACAGCGTCAGAAAACTGTTTTCAAAACGGCTGAAATTTGCCGGAGGAGCGATTGCCGAGGTAAGAAGAACGGTCGGTATCACTGCCGAAAAGCTGGATAATAACATAGGAAGCGATATAAGCTGGGTGTACAATACGGCCTGTGACGAAATATGCCGTAAGTGCAGGTATAATATGCAATGCTGGGGCAAGGAGTACGGCGACAACATTAAACAGTTTGCGAAGATTACGAATATGGTAAAGTCGGGAGAAAGTGCCGATCCGGATGCTTTTTCGGTGCCTTTAAGCGAACGATGCCCTAAAAAGCAGGAGCTGATTGACAAAATCCGCAGGCTGTGTGATGTTTATGTGGCGAGCAGTACGGAAAAACGAAGAATTGCCCGTATGCGTAATATCCTGACGGCTCAGCTGTCGGCAACGGAGCAGATTCTCTCGCAGTTATCCGATGAGATTGAAAACAGCGGAGAAATTGAGCCTCAGTACAACAAAACCGCCTGCAATGTGTTGTCGAAGCTCGGCTGTGAAGATGCAGACGCAGTGAATGTGGAGCTTGGCGAGCAGGGAAGAATGTTTGTCGAGGCATATTCCGATACCGGTTTTTTCGCATCAAAGCAGGATATATGCGAGGCTATGACGCTTGCTTTCCGCCGCCGCTTTGATTTGCCGACCTTGAGCCGTGTCGGAGGGGCGTGTAAGCTGAGTCTTTTTTCGGGAACCACCTACACGCTTGACGTTGAAATATGTCAGATAAGCAAGACGGAGGGTACAGCCTGCGGCGATTATTACGAGAGCTTCATAGATAAGAACGGTACAGCGTATGTTGTATTATCGGACGGTATGGGCAGCGGAGGCAGGGCGAGAGTGGACTCATCGTTTGCCTGCGCTATGCTAATACGTCTTTTGCAGGCAGGTGTCGGAGTAGAGGCGGCAATCAGCGTAATCAATACATCACTTGTGTGCAAATCCTCCGATGAGAGCTTTGCTACTCTTGAAATATGCGCTGTCGACCTTTACAGCGGAAAGATAGACTTATACAAGGCAGGCAGTGCCAACACTTATATCAAGTGCGGAAACCGCTTTGTCACCATAGGCTGTAAGGGCTTGCCGATAGGAGTAAAGGACGAGCCTGTATACGACAGGAGAACGTTTACGATAGGAAGCAGGGATATGATAGTTATGACAAGCGACGGTGCAGAGCTGAACGAGAAATGGCTTTACAGGGAGATGGATAAACAGCCCGACCTTAAGGAATTCTCTAAAGAAGTTGCCAATACCGCCAGATTCTATGCCGGTGACGAAAAGAGCGACGATATATCGGTGATTGCAATGCGGCTCAGCAGATAACGCCCCGATAATTCGGTGCGATGTGCAACGAAATCCGCAACGCTGTCGGAATATCAGAAAAAACAGTATTGACCTTGTTCTTTCAGAGTGATAAAATATATAGCGGTGTGTCTGTGCGTTTGTGCCGAAGATACACCGCTTATTTTGTGCATATAACGAGGTCATTATGAAAGCCGATATTCTGACAAAAACTTGGATAGCCGCAATTCTCGCAATATTCTGCTCTGCTTTGTGGGGCAGTGCTTTTCCCTGCGTAAAAATCGGTTACGGGCTTTTTGGCGTTGACACTTCACAACCAATGTCATTGATACTTTTTGCGGGGATACGTTTTTTCGCAGCAGGAATTATGGTTATTATAACAGGAAGCATAATGCACAAAAAGCCGCTTGTTCCGAAAATCAAGGAACTGCCGAAGGTGGCGGCACTGAGCCTTACTCAGACGATTTTACAGTACCTGTTCTTCTATATCGGACTTGCCAATACAAGCGGCGTGAAATCTTCCGTTATCGAGGGTATGAGCGTGTTTGTGTGCATACTTATCTCATCGCTTGTTTTTCGCCTTGAAAAGCTGACAAAATTCAAGATTATCGGTTGTGTGCTTGGCACTGCGGGAATAGTTGTTATAAATCTTGACCGCTCGCTGCTCAGCGGATTCAGCCTTACCGGAGATGGCTTTATTCTTCTTTCCACCATTGCCTATGCGATTTCATCCGTGCTTATAAAACGCTTTTCCAAAGACACCGACACTATGATGCTCAGCGGCTGGCAGTTTCTGCTCGGCGGTGCGGTCATGACTGTTATCGGCTTACTTGCAGGCGGTAGCATAACTCTGCCCGAATCGCCTCTGCCTGCCGTACTGATGCTTTTTTATCTTGCGTTTATTTCCGCTTGTGCCTACTCGATCTGGAGCCTGCTGTTAAAGTACAACCCCGTATCGAAAATCGCTGTTTTCGGCTTTATGAACCCGGTTTGCGGTGTGCTTCTTTCTGCGCTTCTGCTCGGAGAGGCACAGCAGGCATTCCGCCTTGAGTCGCTGATTGCTCTTGTACTGGTCAGCGCAGGAATATTCATAGTCAACAAAATGGGAGAGAAAAATTGACGGATTGTTTAAATCGTTTGGAATATAACTATAGGTAATTTTAAAAACGGGAACAATCGAAAAAAATCAAAAAATATTTCAAAAAATGCTTGACATCGGCTTTTCAGTGTGATATAATAATTTACGTTGTCACGGCAGTGATAACTTAAAGAATATTGGGGTGTCGCCAAGTGGTAAGGCATCGGACTCTGACTCCGCCATTTCGAGGGTTCAAATCCTTCCACCCCAGCCATTAAAACCGCATCGTTCTGATGCGGTTTTGTTTTATGCCGATATTAAAACCTTAAAAGGCTTAAAGCCATTGTCGGCATGCTCGGCAAAACAAAACACCGAACCTTTTCGCACAGTGCTAAAGGTCCGGTGTTTTTATTATTTGTTATGCTTATTTGCCGAGTGCAATCTTACCCATAGCGTCAGCCTGCATAATAGCGTCATACAGCTCAACGGGCTGTACATCGCCTGCGAGGTTGTGGATAGTTTCGCCGGGGATACAAGCGTTCTCGGAAATAGTCTTTACCTGCTCAGGAGTTGTAACGCCGATTTCTTCAAGCGTTACGGGAAGACCGACCTCAAGGCAGAAGTCCTGAACTTCCTTGAATTCCTCTTTAGGCGCACCCTCAAGCACAAGCTGTACAAGCGTGCCGAGCGCAACGCAGCAGCCGTGATCTGCGTGCTTTATGCCGAGAGAAGTAACGCCGTTGTAGAATGAGTGAGCGGCGGCACAGTTTACATTATCGGCGCCGACACCTGAAAGGTAAACGTTAGCTTCAACGATATTTTCAAGTGCGGGAGTAACTGCGTGTACCTTGCAAGCCTCGATAGCCTGCTTGCCGTATTCACGAAGCGTGTCATAGCAAAGGCGAGCAAGTGCCTGACCTGCTCTTGTGATGCCCGTACCCTCAAGGCTTGCGGATTCGGTGCGGATAGAAGCACGACCCTCGAAATATGTGCCGAGCGCATCGCCCATACCGGCGATAAGGAACTTAACGGGCGCATTTGCGATAACGGTCGTATCGACCATTACAGCGTCGGGATTTGTGGGGTAGAACAGATATTTATCGAAGCTGTGGTCATCGTTGTAAATTACTGAAAGTCCCGTGCAGGGAGCGTCCGTAGCCGCAACTGTAGGCACTATTACAATGTGCTTTCCGCTGTAGTATGCAGTAGCCTTTGCTGTATCAACGGCACTGCCGCCGCCTACGGCTACGACTGTATCAATGTTGTCCTGTTCTACGATAGCCTTCATCTTATTTATTTCGCCGTTGCTGGATATTCCGCCGAATATCTCGTAACGTCTGTAGTCGTCAAGACCTTCAAAGCTCTTTTCTATTTTATCGTGGCATGCCTTGTAACCGCTGTTTGAGCATACAAACAGCCAGCGCTTGCCCATATAACCCATTTCTTCGTGGAATTTAAGCAGTGCATCTCTGCCCTGTACATATTTGAGCGGCTCACGCATCGCTCTCAGTCTTCCCATCATAATTGAAACACCTCCGTAGAATGATATAAAATACAGACATTATTATCTGCTTTTACAACTAATTTATATCACTTTTTTATGGGTATGTCAATATTTACGGGCATTCCGATTTTTGATATTGGTATGTCAAATTTTCATTGCAATAAAGAAACAAATAGCGTTTTAAATTGAAATTGCGGGGATAAGTATTGTTTTTATCGGCAAACAGGAGTATATTATAATAAAAATGAAACGGGTGATTATTATAACTGTTATGACGATTGAACGTGCTGTAGATAACGCAATTGCTTCCACAGAAATGGAGGGTTTTACGATAACCGACGTTCAGAGAGGGTAATGGCAGAACGGAGAGAGTTTTCTTTGCATTGCTTATTAGAAATGCCGGTTATGATATTGATTTTTCATCGCTTAACTCCGATCTCTTGATGATTGGCAGTATTCAGGCGGCAGGCGGAGTTATGGATACACTTATTAGATTTTTTGAAGAGAATATTAAAATCCACTGACTTTTAAGGTCGGTGGATTTTTTGCATAGCAACAAGTTATTTCGCAGATTAAACTGCAAAGTAACTGATAAACATAAGTGGTGACGTAAGGAAATTGAACAGAAAATGCGGAGCAATACTAATTTGTGATATGATAACCTCAGATATAAAATCTGCTGAAAGTGGATTTTACCTTGCGGAAAAACGCCATACGTTTTAGGAGACAAAAGCGACAAAATACATAAAACAAAAACCTCGCAGATCTCTCTGCGAGGTTCAGCTTGTAGAAAAAGTATGTTTTTTCAAAAAAAGTGCTTGTTCTCAATCCCTATCCCCAAACCCCTTTCCCCGGGAAAGGGGCTATATTACTGGGGCTACCGCCCCTAGACCCTGTCGGGGGCTACGCCCCTGCGACCCCATTTTTATATAATCAAGAGGTTTATCGACAGACTGAACCTCGCAGATCTCTCTGCGAGGTTTTGTGGTGGAAATGTCCAGAAACGCTTCCGCAGTGACAATAACTCCGTCAAAGCCGCTCGGATCAAAAAAATCGTATATGACATTTTCAAAATTGAGAAATTAGTCCCTTATCCGGTGATTATAAATGTTTGAAAACACCACCACGTCCGTATCCGCGGCAAATGCCGCCTCGGCTATTCCGCATATGATATCCTTCTGGGTGCGGTCGTCGGCTCTTGCGGTTATTACGGCAATTTTTTTGACATTTCGTTCGTCCTTTCACGCATTCATAAAAAGCCCGTTCCCGTAGCCGCTCAACCCCTGTTCTGCGGTAAATTCTGCCGCTGACGGGGAAGGATTTTTGACGCGTTCGGCGACAGAGTATGCCGGAAACAAGCTTTCGTATATATTATAACTTATTCACGTTCACGCGGGTATGTCAACCGAAAAGGTGCATATTATGATTAAAAGGTGGACAAAACAGATATCAGCTGTTGACTTTGTGTTGTTTATTGGTATAATAAACTTAAAGGTGTCTTTGGACACGAGAAATAAAACGGAGGTTTTAACGATGAAGATCACAAGTAAATTCGCGGCTATTTTGTGCGCGGCGGCCCTGTTTATGACGGTGGGTTGCTCGAACGGCGGCGAAACAAGCAGCGGGAGCTCCGAGCCCAACGCTTCCGGCAACTCCGGAACCGCAGACGTTTCCAGCGCTTCGAATTCCGAAACGAATGAAAGCGGCACGGTATCAGAGGAGAAAATTATGGACAGTCTGAACAACGGCATAATTATCGACAGCGTAAGCGGTAACGTTTATAAGAACGAGATGAACGCAAATCCCATCTCGCCGAACATATTCTGCGCCGATCCCACCGCGGTGGAATATAACGGAAGGCTTTACGTTTACGGCACGAACGACCAACAGCAGGCGGAAGAGGGAACAAAGAACGACTACGCCTATATCAAATCGCTTGTGGTATTTTCCACCGACGATATGGTAAACTGGATATATCACGGCAGGATAGAGGTCGGAGAGATCGCACCGTGGATATATAACTCGTGGGCACCGTCGATAGTTTCCCGCGTTGAAGACGACGGACTTACGCATTTTTACCTTTACTTCTCAAACGGCGGCTCTGGCGTGGGCGTGATAACCTCCACCGACCCTGTGGGACCGTGGACCGATCCGCTCGGCGAGCCTCTGGTTTATCAGAATATGCCTGGGCTGGAGAATTGCCCCGCACCCTTTGATCCGGGCGTGTGCATTGACGAAAATGGCGTAGGCTGGCTCGCCTTCGGCGGAGGCACACCGGCGGACGGCAACACTATGCACAGCAAGATCCCGAAGATAGCTAAGCTGGGAAAGGATATGCTGTCCTTTGACAGCGAATTTGTTTCCATTGACGCTCCCTACTTTTTTGAGGCGAGCGAGCTGAACTATATCGACGGGGTATATTACTATACATACTGCACCGACTGGCAGGATCACAAGACCGGCTGGAAGGAGTACGAGGGGGTCAAAGTTCCGCCCGCGTGCAGCATGGCGTATATGACTACCAAGACCCCTCTCGACGCGGATAGTTGGGAATGCAGAGGACCCTATTTCTATAATGCGGGAGAGAACGCCGACGGGGCCTCAGGACTTCGCTGGGCTAACAACCACACTCATTTCATTGAATATAAGGGCGTAAACTACATCATTCACCATACGCTTCTTCTGGAGGAGCTTATGGGAGGAAAAGCGGGCTTCCGCAGTATGATGGCAGACTATCTGCCCATGGACAAGGCAACGGGCGATATTCCCATAACTGCGGCAAGCAAGAAGGGCGTAGCGCAGATAAAGCTGGTCGACCCCTATACCAATAACAGCGGTGCGCTGATGTTCACCAGTGCGGATATCGGATACGACAAGGTAAATGATCCTGCCGCAAAAAGCACTGCCAACGGCGCGTGGATATATGTAAGAGGAGCAGACTTCGGCTATGGGGCATCAGAGTTTATCGCTGAGGTCAAGGGCAAGGGAAGAATAGAGGTTCGTCTTGACGATATCTCCTCCAAAGCCGCTGCGTTCGTCGAGTTCGACTGCGCGGATTATACCAAAATACGCTCGGACAGCTTTGCGCAGTTTGACGGAAGAAATCATGACATTTATTTCGTATTTTCCGGCTCCGATATAGAGCTTAAGTCGTGGAGGTTTTCGAAGGGAGACGAGCAGCTTCGTCCTGAAGAGAGCATAGCCTCCACCGAAATACCCTACAAGACGCTGGTAATATCGGGACAGACCGAGCCCGGACCGAGCCCCTCTGCGATGCTCGACATTCCGAAGGACGGGGACTATTCCATAAAATCCTCTTCTTTTGAAAAGGACAGCGCCATAGTCAACCTCGGGTTTATTAATACCGATACCAATGCGAAGTATAAGGTGCTTGTGAGATCGCTGACGCTGGCAACCGAAAACGGAGATGTTGAAGTTCCCGTAAATAAGGAACTCGATCCCACAAGCTCGTCGGAAAACGGGCTTGAAAACGGCTGGGGCGGCTCCGAGGTCGGATCGCTGATTTACGGCACGGAGGAATGTGGAATATTCGCAGCGAAAACAGACATAACATGGACAAACTATCGTCTGGCGCTTAAAGTAAACGGCGAAGAGACGCCGTTCACATCCATCACCTACAATGTCACCGTAAGCGGTCTTGAGCTTGACAGCTGACGGAGGCAACGGAAAATAAGGAGGGAAAAATGAAAAAACTTGTTAGGTTCGCAGCGGCGCTGATGGCGGTATTGACGCTGACGGCATGCACGGCGGAAGTTGGCACGAGCTCCGTGACGTCGACGCCGATGTCGACGACGACGTCGACATCAACGTCGAATCCGCTACCGAGCGTCACCACCGAGCCCGGAAAAGAGGAGGACCCCAAAGTGCTTGATAAGGATATCATAAAATCCACGATAACTTCAACCGACGACGGCAAGGGAAACTACACAAATCCCGTTATTTTCGCCGACGTGCCCGATATTGATATAATCCGCGTTGACGACGCGTTTTATATGGTTTCGACGACCATGCACCTGTCTCCGGGTTGTCCCGTAATGAAATCCTACGACCTTGTAAACTGGGAAATAGTAAATTACGTTTTTGATACACTGGAGGACAGTGATAAACTTGCCTTAAGAAACGGGGAAAACAATTACGGCAAGGGTCAGTGGGCGACTACCCTCAGATATAACAACGGTGTGTATTACGCCGGCTTCACTTCCTTCTCCACCGGAAAAACTTATATCTATCATACCGACGATATAGAAAACGGAAAATGGGACAGGTTCGTGTATGACGAATGCTTCCATGATATGAGTCTTTTGTTCGACGACGACGGCAAGGTGTATCTTATCTACGGCGGCGGAGAGATATGGTGCGTTGAACTGGAAAAGGATCTGAGTGCGGTCAAGCCCGGAACCAAGAAAAAACTCATCAACAACGCGGGACTTGTCAAGGGCTGCCTTGCCGAGGGTTCTCACGTCTATAAGCTGAACGGATATTACTATATTTTTATCATAACATGGCCACCTAATAGCAAAAGAACGCAGCTTTGTTACAGAAGCGAAGCGCTCGACGGCGAGTGGGAAAGGAAAGTGATAATCAGAGATAATATGGGCTTCAGAAATGATGGTGCCGCACAGGGCGGTATCGTCGACGATAAGGACGGCAACTGGTATTGCTTTGTATTTCAGGATCACGGGGCGGTGGGCAGAACTCCCGTTTTGTCGACCATGACATGGGAGGACGGCTGGCCGGTAGTCGGAGTTAAGGGAAAGGTGCCAACGACCGACAAGATTCCTATCGCGGGTCACGAGAAAAAGGGCATCGTCACAAGCGACGAATTTATCAACTCACATATAGTGAGATCCTATCATAGCTTTGCCGACACGCCCGAGGAAGCTGGCGAGAGCGATTATAACGGCTCTAACCTCGGGTTGGAATGGCAATGGAACCACAATCCCGACAACCGCCTCTGGTCGCTCACCGAGAGGGAAGGCTATCTGAGGCTGAGAACGGTCGATGTCTGCAGCACAGTTGCCAATGCGAGAAACACCATTTCGCAGCGAACCTTCGGACCAGAATGCGGCGCATATATCAAGCTCGACGTTTCAGAAATGAAAGAGGGCGATGTTGCGGGGTTTGCCGCCTTCGCAGAGAAATACGGTTATGTCGCCGTAAAAATCGAGGACGGGAAAAAATATATCGTAACGGTTTGGTATGACGATAACGACGACGTTGAAAAGGAATTTGAAACGGAAAGGGTCGAAATAACGGAAAACGAAGTGTATCTGCGGGTCGACTGCGATTTCAAAAACGCAACGGACAAGGCGTATTTCTATTACAGCCTCGACGGCGAGAACTGGACAAAAATAGGAGACACGCTGCAAATGAATTATTACGGTCTGCATTTTATGGGATACCGTTATGCGATATTCAACTTCCCGACAAAGCAGACGGGAGGTTATGTCGACGTGGACTATTTCAGGGTGGAAAACAAACTGCTCAAATAAACTGATACATTCAATGCGTTTCAGCCGCACAGGGGGTAAGACCTTGTGCGGCTTTTTCTTTTTCGGGCTGCTGTTTTTTCTTCTTTCGGGAGGAAAGAGTTTTTTCCATTGAAAAATAGCGGCTTTGTGTTATAATTTAAGTACGGTACTGCGGCAGTAACTGCAATACTGCTAAGAAGGAGCAAAAGTAAAGCCAAAATTTGAGCCGCATTAAACAAAGAAAACGGCTGCAAAAACCACCCACCTTGATGTTGTATAATAAAACTTGACATCCCACGCTCAAAAGAATATGCTAAAATCAGGAGGGTGAAGGACATGTCAGAAGCGAAGAAATACGACAGGAGCTACAAGGAGCAGTCAGTAAAGCCGGCGCTGGAAATAGGGGTAAAGCGAGCCGGCGAGGAACTGAAGGTACCGTACGGAACGCTGTACGGGTGGGTGCAGGCGGCAAAGAAAGGTATCTATACCGACACAACGAAAAAAAGAAGTCCCAGATAACGCAGAAGTACCCGCAGTACGTTATTGATATGCTGTGGGAGCTGAGAAAGGAACAGGACGAACAGTGCGCCGGAATTGGCGACAAGTGGCAGGACTGCGACCGTCTGTTCATCAAGTGGGACGGAAGCCCTATGAACAACAATACTCCCTACTTTTGGTTCAAGGAGTTTTGCAAAAAGAACAGCATAAGGTTCTGCGACATTCACTCGTTAAGGCACTTACACGCAAGCATGCTCATCAATGCGGGCGTTGATGTGGTTGCAGTATCGGCGGATTTGGGCACTCGCAGGCTTCAACGACAACGAACATCTACTGTCATATGTTCCAAGAAGCACAGGCAAGGGCGAGCCGGGCAATCGCCGACGCACTTATCTTTGACAAAAAAGAAAAGCAGGGCGGCGAAAAAGCCGAATTTCCTGCTTAAAAACCATAAATTCAAAATAAGAACCTCTGCTGTTACCGAAATCAAAGATTTTGAACAGCAACGAGAACCTTGTTGCTTTGCAATAAAGACCAAATAAAGACCAAGACCAAAATCCGTACAAAAAGAAACACTCCCAAACAGCTCTGTAAAGCCATTTAGGAGTATCGTAGTGTGGTGACCCGTACGGGAATCGAACCCATGATTCCGCCGTGAAAGGGCGATGTCTTAACCGCTTGACCAACGGGCCGTAGAAATGGTAGCGGCAGTCGGATTTGAACCAACGACACCCTGGGTATGAACCAAGTGCTCTAGCCAACTGAGCTATACCGCCATATCTTTCTGTTTTTGTCACTCTGTATCAGCGACTTTTATATTATATCACAGCGTTTTGCGTTTGTCAACACTTTTTTTATATTTTTTTCGATTTTTTTCGTTTTTGAAAAACGCCGTGATATTTTATATAAAAATCAGCTAATCAGACCTCTGCGTACTGCTTTCTGCCTGTTTCAAAAATGTTGCCGCCGACAGCGTCGATTGCAACGATAAGAGGGAATTTGTCAAAAGTCAGCTTTTTCACACTTTCACAGCCCAGATCCTCAAAGGCTATTACCTCACACTCGGTTATGCACTGACAGGCAAGTGCGCCTGCACCGCCTATGGCACAGAAGTATACCGCACCGTTGCGTTTTATGGCGTCTACTACGGCAGGTTTGCGGTCTCCCTTTCCTATCATTGCGGATAACCCCATATCGAGCAGCAGGGGAGCGTAGGGGTCCATTCTGCCCGATGTCGTAGGGCCGCATGAGCCGATAGCCATGCCTTCTTTAGTGCCGGTAGGACCTGCGTAGTAAATAGCCGCACCGTCTATTTCAAAGGGCAGTTCTCCGCCTTCGTCGATAAGCTGTTTTATACGCTTGTGTGCGGCGTCACGAGCGGTGTATACTGTACCGCTCAGTTCTATCTTGTCGCCGGCTCTGAGCGTTTTTGCCTTTTCTTTAAGTTCGCTTGTGTTAAGTTCCAAGTTTGTACTCCTGTTCGCATTGAATTTATTATGCCGGAAAGCATACACTTTCCGGCATACGATATTTACTTTTGATTAAAGGTCGAAGAATCCCACATTATCCGAGCTCATCTCGTCGTCGTCATCATCATTGTCTTTAAGACCTTCCATCATCTTGAGATCCCACGAAGGATCATACTGGGCTGTGTTGGTGGTCATATTGTCGTTTATTCCGCCGAGCATGGACGAATAATCGGACATATCAATCTTTTCTTCCTTAGCGGAAGCTGCGGGAGCGGCTGGATCGTCAAACGAAGATGTCATTCCGTCATCGTCTGCCTGCTTATGTGCATGGGGAGGAGTAATAGACATACCGTTCATCTGTGCTTCGAGATCCTTCCAGGGATCGTTCACCTTTTCTTCCTTGCCGGCGACACCCATTGAACGACTTTCATTCAGCTTTTCCTTAGGTTTATCGGCGCTGCGGTCGGCAGTCCGTTCGGTCTTAGCTGCGGGCGCAGGCTCATCAGCAAGAAGGTCGCTGAAATCATCGTCAACAGGAGCAGGCTCTGCCTTAGCTTCGGGAGCGGGAGCAGGCTCATCTGCAAGAAGATCGCTGAAATCATCGGCTGCAGGAGCAGGTTCTGCCTTAGCTTCGGGAGCGGGAGCAGGTTCTTCTGCAAGAAGGTCACTGAAATCATCGGCTGCAGGAGCAGGTTCTGCCTTAGCTTCGGGAGCAGGAGCGGGTTCATCTGCAAGAAGGTCGCTGAAATCGTCGGCAACAGGAGCGGCGTCGGCTTTGGGAGCAGATGCCGCAGCAGGCTCATCTACAAGCAGGTCAGCCATATCGTCTGCCGCAGGAGTTTCCTCAACGAGCAGATCACCCGTATCTACGTTATCCGCAGAAATATCATCGTCACCCGATACTATCTCAAATGAACTGAGCAGACCGTTGTTGTCTGTCAGCATATCGTCATCATCGTCATCGTTTGTCTGAGCCGGCATATCCAGCTTAAGCTCGAAGTTATACGGCTCGATTTCCATAGGAGCGTAGTCGTCAAGCTCGCTCTCGTCAAGTCCGCCGATATTTTCAAGCTCGCTCTTTGCGTTGATAAGCTCCTCATCATCGGACAGCTTTTCTTCGGGAACGTCAGCCGTGTTATCAGTGGCTGTTTCTGCCTGTGCGGCTTCTTCAACAGCCTTAGCGAGTACATCGTTTACAGCCTTTGTATCTTCAACAGCCTTTGCAACCGCATCGTTTACGGCATTAGCTCCGGCAAGTGCTTTTTCAACGGCTTCATTTACTGAGGCGGTTATGTTGGCAAGAACAGCCTGAATATCTATTGCGGGAGCCGCCGCACCTGATGTAACGACGTTTGCGAATGTGTCTGCCTTTTCAAGCACAGACTGCTTGTAATCGTATGTTTTCTTTACTGTATCGGCAAAATATGCCTTTGCGGCCGTGATAATCTCGTTTGCCTTGCTCTGAGCGTCATCGATTACAGCGTTTGCATCGGCGTTTGCTTTTGCGGAAATCTCTGCAAGCTGAGCGGGGTCAATTGTTCCGCCGCTGTGCTTTGCTTTATCTATTTTTGCAGCTGCCTGCTTTTTGAATTCTGTGAATTCTTCTGTCAAGGCAGAGTATTTGTCCTGCATAACGTGCAGTTCTTTTTCGGTCTGCGCCAGCTTGCGTCTTTCGTCAAGAACCTGCTTTCTGCTCTCAAGAATCTGTGCGTCAAGCTCAGCCTTTTTCTTTTCAAGCTCGGCTGTAAGTTCGTTGTTCTGACCTTCGTTCGTCTGCTGTTTTTCTTCGAGCGCTCTTTTCAGCTCGTCATTTTCTTCCTTAAGGGCTTTACGCTCTTTATTGTGCTGTACTATGTATGCCATTACTTCGGCTTTGTCGAAGCCGAGCGGCGAGGTTTTGAATTCGCCGTTTGTAGATGGCGCTTTTTTCTGTTCTGCCATTATTGTACCCCCTGAAAAATCTGGTTATTGTTATTATACCAAAAATTATTCAATAATTCAATAGTGAATTGTAAAGTTTTATCAATTACCCAAAAATGCGAACAGCTATTGGTGATTTTAACGAAAATTCGCTATCGGCTATTGTATTTTATTGAACGGTAGTGTATAATAATATAACAACCTTAAAATAATTTCGGTTTTTTAAAGATATTAACGAAAGGACTGATATTGATGATCGACAAAACTATGCCGTTTTCGCTCAAGGATGAAAGAGAAAACGAGATGAAGGAAATACTGACAACGGTTTACGGTGCGCTCAAGGAGAAGGGCTATAATCCTATAAATCAGCTTGTCGGCTATATTCTGTCCGAAGATCCTACCTATATAACTACATATAACAACGCCCGCAGCCTGATCCGCCATATTGATCGTGACGAGCTTTTACAGGCAATGGTCAAGACTTATCTCGGCAGCTGACGAAAGCCGCCATTTATTTCAATGAATTACAACCGCTCCTTTACGGATACTATATCTGTAAAGGAGTGATTTTTTTGCACGGAAAAATGTCAGCCGCAGTATTTACGGTATTGACGGCAATGTTCATGTGCGGATGTACGTCCGATAAGAATACTGTCGGACAAAGCACAGAATATAACGGCAGGGGAGGCAGAACGCCTGCTGAAACAGCTTTTCTGACGGACGGAAAAGAGAAGGTCTGCTACGGTCAGGGCTATGAAACCGATAGCGATAATCGTCCTGTAGGAGCAGTACAGGCGCAGGAAAAATACGGGTCATACGGCGGAAGATTCATATTCGGCAAAGACGACAGGACGATCTGCCTGACGTTTGACGAGGGCTATGAAAACGGCTGTACCGGAAAAATACTGGATATTCTGAAGGAAAAGAAGGTTACGGCAACGTTCTATGTGACGCTTGATTATGTAAAAAGCAGTCCGGAGCTTGTACAGCGTATGATAAACGAGGGTCACGAGGTCGGAAATCACAGCTGTACCCACCCGTCACTGCCGGATACAAGCGATGATATGGTATTTGAAGAAATACAAGGACTTGAAACTTATATTTCCGATAATTTCGGCGGATACAAAACCGTTACGATGCGTCCCCCTAGAGGAGAATTTTCGGTCAGAACATTACGCATTGCCAAAAATATGGGTTATGATACTGTGCTGTGGTCCTTTGCGTACAACGACTGGAATACGGACGCTCAGCCCGACAGGGACACGGCGTACAGGCGAATAACCTCCGCAACGCACAATGGGGCTGTATATCTGCTCCATGCGGTATCCGAAACAAATACGGCGATACTGCCCGATGTCATCGACTACTGGCTTGATAACGGATATACGGTAAAAAGCATTTCAGGATAAAAAAAGAGCATCGGCACATAATAATGCAAGCCGATGCTTTTGTATCACCGCAATTAACACAAAAAAGAAAACGCTCCCGCAGGAGCGTTACGTTAAATCGTTATTCTCAGGAAACAGCGTTTAACTTCTTAGCAAGCTGAGATTTCTTTCTAGCTGCAGCGTTCTTGTGGATAATACCCTTTGCTGCTGCCTTGTCAACTGCTTTAACTGCAACCTTAACGTTGTCAGCGTTAGTATCAGCGTCAACCTTCTTCAGAATAGTCTTAAGAGCGGTCTTGTCAGCCTTATTGCGAGCCTGCTTTGTAGCAGATACTAAAACTCTCTTCTTGGCAGATTTAATGTTAGGCACTTACGGCACCTCCTTTATACAGATCTACATATAATCATAGTTATATTTCACAATACGCTTTATTATAGCACGTCCAAAACGAAAATGCAATACTTTTTTACGATTTTTTTGAAAAAATTCTTCGGGAGGAAATTTTATGCAGCTTACGGGAAGAACAGATATGGCGACCGAGTTTGTAAAGGGCAAAAACGGAATAAGATGTGAAAGCTATGAGCTTTACGGAGAGAAGATAACCGAAATAATCGTTTCCGAAAAGGAAACCGCTCTTTTTAACCGCCCCTGCGGAAGATATTTTACCGTTGACAGTACGGACGTTCCTTATGCGGACGGTCAGATCCATGCACTGTGTGCGGTGCTTAACAAGCTCCTTCCGGAAGGGAAATGTCTTGTTACTGGGCTTGGAAACCCGTCTGTAGCGTCTGACAGTCTTGGTTGGAGAACGGCAGGCAGGGTGCTTGCGACCTCACATTTCATCGAAAAAATGCACAATGCGGACGGAATAGGGAATGTGTCGGTAATAAGGACGGATGTTTCGGCAAATTCCGGTATAGACAGCGTCTGTCACGCAATATTCTGTGCGGAGAAGATAAAAGCGGACTATATTGTAGCGATAGACAGCCTTGCGTGCAGTGAGCCGGAGCACCTTTGCAGAAGCATACAGGTCACGGATACCGGCATAACGCCCGGCAGTACCGCTGGCAACAGGAACCGTCTTGACAGTGCGGCGGCAGGCATACCGGTAATCGCTGTAGGCGTTCCTACCACTATGGAGTATGAAAGCGATAACGACAGATTTTTTGTGACAAGATATGATATAGATGTTGAGATAAGCAGGTACGCGCATATAATATCCTGTGCGCTGAACCGCAGTCTGTGTCCGTCACTGTCATACAGCGACATATCAATGCTGATGAATTATTCCTGAATATTTGCGGAAAATGAATCATAAGCTGTAACAAGAAAAATCCAACTGTGAAAACACTTGGCGAAAGGAAGGGCTTATGAGAGGCAATAAAAACAAAGGTATTGTAAAGGTTCTTGGCATAGGGCTTACTGCGGCGGTATTATCGTTTACCCTGACGGGCGTAGCTGAAAACGCCGTTACGGGAGCGGTAAGCGGCAAAAGCGTTTCGGACGGACTAAGACAGCTTACCGCACTGAGCGTTATGCTTGCTGTTCCTGTAAACGAATTTGACGGCAGGGATGAAGATACGGTTTCATCCGAGCCTTGCACAGAGAAACCGGACAATGAAACAAAGACTGAAAAGCAGGAGCAGCAGGAGCAGAAAGTGCCTGCAACCGATAATCCGTCAAGCAGTACGGAGGATACTTCCGGTGAAACGCTGGTGCCGGTCGACGCTCCCGCCGATGTAAAAACACGGCTGATTTCCGTCAACATAAGAAAGGACAAGGACGATCTTACACAGTATACGGCAAAGGACGGTACGGTAAAGGAAAAGCACTACGGAAAGATAGGCGGCGACAATGTAATAGACCTCGAAAACGGTCAGATAAGAAACTGCACCAAGCTGCCGTCGGAGCTTATAGGCGCTGAGGCTGAGAAAAAGCCTTCTGTCACGCTGTCGGACAGCAACGAACCTCAGGTGCTTATAATACATACGCATACGACCGAAAGCTACGAACGTGACAGTGACGGATATTACGATACAGATTATGACGGAAGATCGCTTTGCCCTGCAAACAGTGTTGTGGGAGTAGGGGCGGTGCTTGCGCAGACGCTTGCTGATAACGGAATAAGCACGCTGCACGACGGAACGGTCTTTGATGATCCCGTTTACAACTACTCATATTCAAGAAGCAGAGAGCGAACAGAGCAGCTGCTGAAAGAGTATCCGTCAATAAAAATAGTGCTGGATATTCACCGTGACGGAATAGCGGACGGAGATGTGAGAATAGCTCCCGTTGCAGAAATCAACGGCAGAAAAGCGGCACAGATAATGATAATATGCGGATGTGACGACGGCACGGATATATTGCCGGATTATATGGATAACCTCCGCTTTGCGTCATATTTGCAAAATGCGATAGAAAAAGATAACAAAGGCATAACACGGCCTATGCTTTTCGATTATCGGTTTTATAATCAGGATCTGGCTGAGGCTTCACTGGTTATAGAATTCGGAGCGTTGGCAAACGATATTGAGCAGGTGCGATACTCAGCCGAGCTTGCCGGCAGGAGCATTGCAAATTTGCTGAAAAATGCAGATTAATAGAAGCATATTGCCGTTAAAAAGCGTGTCAGAAAGATTATGATAAGAATCGGAACACAATCGTTATAAACAGATAAACCGCCTGGGCATTAAATCCGGGCGGTTACTTTTATGGAGCTTGTGACGGGACTCGAACCTGCGACCTGCTCATTACGAATGAGCTGCACTACCAACTGTGCTACACAAGCGTATTTATTCCGATATTCTGATATATTTACACACATTTTCCGTTTTCCGAAAGCGGACGCTTCACAAGTCAAAACATTGCATAATGCACAATAAACACTTGAAAAGAGCGAGGCAATGTGGTAAAATAAATATGGTCATATTTCGGAATGCAGTTCCAAAATGACTATATTATTATATCGTATTTTTGATTTGTTGTCAATAGCTTTTTGACGGAAACGAGGAAAATTTGATAAAAAAAACATCTGTGGCAAGGTGTATCGGTGTAGTTATCGGCGTACTGCTAATTGTTTTTGCAGTATTTCTCGTAGTTACATCAATGCTGTTTTCATTCGGCGGCTCTGCTGCGCCGGATATTTTCGGATATAATGTTTACATAGTGCGTGACAACGATTTCTATCAGCTTAAGGCAGGCACAGCCGCTATAGCGCAGAAGGTGTGGCCCGACGAGGTAAACAACGGAGAGCTTATAATATATAATCGGTATGAAAACGGCGGAGCACAGCTTGCAAAGGTAAATTCCTCCACGCTTAAGGAAGGCGTTATGAGCTTTGATGTTGAAACTCAAGGCGGAGAAAATATCACAATATCACAAAGCCAGCTTGTTGCAAGAGTTAACTATTGCAGTGATTTCTGGGGTGCTGTTATCGGATTTGCAATGTCGCCGTTTGGCGTTATGGCTATCGCTATACTGCCGTGTATCGCAATAGTAGCATTTGAGATAGTGAAGTTCATTATGTCAAAGCGTCCGGTACCGCAGGTGGAAACGGTCAAGTTGCAGGAAGAAGCTCCGGTGTATGTTCCCCCTGAAAGCGAGGAGCATAAGCTGTCAAAAGCAAGCAATGCCGAAGCGAAAAAGGCCGCTGTTCCGTCTTTATCCGATAACGGAAAAGTGCCGCATAATCGTGTCCTGGACAGCTCTCACGGTAAAACGGATGATTTCACAGAGCGTCTGCGGAGCAAAAAGAATATAGCGGCAAGTGCCGATAATATAAAAGATCGAGCGGATTTTTCCGCCGGAGCAAGAAAAAGAATGGAATCGGACAGAGCAGAGCAGCAAAAGGAAAAGAAAGCTAAAACAGAAAATATAAAAAATGAAAATGCTTTGCCCGAAATGACAGAAAAAACGGTTGCGGCTGAAGTAACGCACAGCGGCTCCGAGCCCGATATATCGCTGGTGTTCAGAGATGACGAGGACAAGAGATATGATATAGACGATATTCTTGCCGATATAGAAAAAAGGCATCATTGACGGGCAGAAAAGCAGAAAGAAAAGTAAGAACGAAAGAGAGAACACTTGAAATGAATAAAAAATCAGATACTGTGAATTCAGAGCTTCGTGACAAGCTGTTCATAGTATTGGCATTAACCGGTTGTGTATCGAATATAGCGGGATTTACTGCAAATGCGGTGATATTCGGATTTACCCCGCAGACCTTATTCTGTGCGGCTTGCGCACTTGTAATTATAGTATCGTCATTGGTCGGTTTTCTGACAGGAAGAACCTATGTCGCTACGTTTATAATACTCATTGTGCTTGGATTTGTCGAGTTCCCGATGTTGTATATTTCATACGGTGCAAGCACGGCAGTGTATATGCTTGTTGCGGAAATCGGGATTATTACTTTTATGAAGCCGGTGCACAGAGTTATAATGGGAGCGGCGGTGTTCGTTGCAGATATAGCCGCATTTGTTGTCAGAAGCAAATTCCCCCAGCTGAATATGGCTAATGACAATATGGAGCTTGATACGCTGTTTTCGTTCATTATAGCGTTTTTAGGCATAATGGTTGCGGTCGCAATAGTGATAGTGCAATTTGAGCGTCAGGCAAAACAGCTCAGTGAAATGGGCGAGGAGCTTACGCTTGCTGTGAATACCGATCCGCTGACCGAGATAAGAAACCGCCGTTATCTTATAAAATATCTTGAAAATCAGCTTTCGCAGGACGAGAAAAAGAAACACTGTGCGGTGCTTATCGACCTCGATTTGTTCAAGTCGGTAAACGATACATACGGACACGTTTTCGGTGATGATGTGCTTAAACATTTTGCGTATGCGGTTAAAACAAATATCGGAGAAAATGACCTTATAGCACGATTCGGCGGAGAAGAATTCATGATCCTCTTTGATACGGATAATATCGAAGCTGTTATGACGGTTATGAAGCGGATAAGAAAAAGCTATTCGGAGTTTTCTGAGAAAGAAAAAGGAAAAGAATTTACTTTCAGTGCAGGCGTAGCTGTGTACGGAAGCAGCAACTCGATAACCGAGATATTCACAACTGCCGACAAGCGACTTTATAAGGCTAAGGCGGCAGGAAGAAATAAGATAATGATAGAATAATAACAGAGCAGTATTATATAAAAATTGCCCTTGTCTGTGAATACAATCCACAGACAAGGGCGTTTTGCTTATTTATACAACAATGCAAAAACCAGCATAATCAGAATTAATATAATCATAAACAAAAATGTCATTCCGATTGCTTTTAATTCGTTGCCGCTTATATCTTCTTTATTGCAATTATTATCTGCAAGCACTTTCCTTTTATCAACGGTTGGCGTTTTATTTACTGCCGGCTTGGAATGCTGTTCGGAAAACCCGTCTTTTATAAGCTGTGCACCGCAATGCGGACAATTGTTATAATAATCGGGTACGAACGAATCGCAGTATCTGCATTTCATTGATACAGTCTTCCTTATTTTAGATAGTCGGTATCGGCGGCGGAACCGGTCGGCTTACAAGAGAAACAAGCTCTGCAACCGAGTCTGCTCTTGCCCATGAAGCCATACCGTTTTTCCATACAAGCGTTTCGGCGGTAAGTTGACCGTTTGCGGCAAGCTGAGCCATAGTGTTCATATCATAAGGTCCTGTTGTCTGACCGTTTACGGCTATATGATAAGCTGCTGTCGGGATGGGCGGAGGAGCGGCTGCCGCAGACTGAGGCATTGTATTTTGCATTGCCTGATTTGACGCATTTGCGTTGTTCATTCCGTTAATTCCGCTCATAGCGTTGTTCATGGCACCTGCCATATTCTGACCTACTACACCGCCAACAGCCATAGCGGCCATCATTGCGGCAGGATTGAAGCCTGCGCCGCCCTGACCGCCGAGGTCTACACTGCCTGCACCGTTTGCCCCCATCTGACTGAGAGCCTCTGCGCCTGCTATGCCGACATTTGCCTGTAACTCGGACTGGAATGCTCCGAGGTTTGCACTCTGCGTCTGCTTGTGCATTGCATACTGTCCTTCCTCACGCTGAACACGGAGCGACTGCTCATAGTTCTCGGCTTCTATACGCTGTTTGTCGTGGATATTTTTGATATTTGCGGCTGTCTGAGCCTGAATTGTATCGCTTGTTACCTTGCGTGTTACCGCCATAAGCTGTTCATAGCCGTCGCTTGTCTTATCAATTTCTATAGAGTTGATATCTACGCCGGATACGGTAACTCCGAAATTTTCACGAAGTCTTTCTCCTATGTCGTATTCTATCTTGTCGTTGATAAGAGCAATCTTGCTTTCAATCTGGATAACAGGAATGTTATTTTCAGCAGGAGCGGCTGTTACCGCATCTTTGATATACCGGCAGATAGCATCTTTTATCTGCTTGTTGAAGTCATCCGTTGAGAACTGTGTAAGGCGATGCAGCTTTACAAATTCACGATAATTTGTTATTCTGAAGCTGACAGTACCTCTTACTGCTACAGGTACGCCGAAGTCCATAAATCTCGGATCGTATACGTCAAAATACGGTATTCCGAACTTTGTCTGAATGATATTCGCTGTATTGATAAAGTATACTTCAGCCTGGAACGGTGTTCCGCCTGCGTAAGCAAGTCCTACTATGCTTGCAAGTACAGGCAGATTGCCTGTGTCGAGCTTTCTGTCGCAAGGACCTTCAATAAAGTCCTCCATAACGCCGTCGGGACGATTATAGACAAATACGGCTACCTCGCCGTCCTTTACACGAAGCGATGAGCCCCAGCGTATTGCATTTTCACGGCTGTTATTGTTAAGCTCCGCACCCGCCGGACGCCACTTCCATATAAGATATGATTGCTCGTCGCAACGTATCTCGTCCATAAATCCGCCTGCTTTTGGTTTGCCGAATAATCCCATAATATTTCTCCTTGACAGATTGTAAATATGTTACTTCTTTTTTGATTTGAACATTCGTGTAAGCATAATGATTGCGCATATAACGGCAACGACCAATATCATAATATATCCGACGCTGTCTTTGTCGGCGCATCTCGGAATCAATAGTCCGAAGCAGACGAGCAAGCCGATAGTTGCTATGAATTTAGGCATAGCCGAATCGCATCGTGTCATCGGAGGAATAATTATCGCACCGAGAATGAGGTCAAGCATAGTAACTAACTGTAACGGGCTGAATCCTGAACTGTCAACGTTCTGACAGCAGATTATTACAAGAACAGCAATACTTATCGACCATGCAAGAGTAATGATTACCTGAGGAAGAGAATTACTTATCTTTACAAGAAAACTTCCTGCTTTTTTAGCTGTTTTAACATATTTGTCACGGGTGAGCTTTTTCTTTGCCTGCTCGTACAGCTCGTTGAATTTTGCTTTGTCTGCATCGGCAGTAAGAGCGAGCTTAGCTTTTTGCTCGACCTGTCTGAACTTTACCGCCCATGCGTCACATATATTCTGTTCTGTATTGCCAGTTATGTTTGAGGATGCGAGAATTAGAAATTCAAATATATCTTCCTTTGTATTCGGAACGGGAAAATTTCTGATAAGCGATGTACGCTGTTCGTCTGATGCTGCGTTTGCGAGTGACATAGAGAATTCATGTAAGGATGCCGATGATTTTCCGCCTCTTATTTCATAGCCGCATGACGGACAAGTGGTAACAAAAGCGCCCAGCACCTCTCCGCATGACGGACATTTATGTATTTCGCCTTCAAAAACAGTTTCACGTTTTGAGTTGCCTGCCTGATATGATTGTGAGTTTTCCGGAGAGCCGGAGCTTTGTGCACCGCAGTTCAGACAAAATTTTGCACCGTCCGGTAACTGCGAGCCGCATTTACTGCATATTGCCATATTTTTTCTCCCTTTAGTTCACGGCTTTATCGGAACTAAAGCCGTTTTTTAATTATGGGTAAGACAAATCAGTCCGTATACCTGTCGGTATCGGGGATTGCATCACATATATCGCCGATGTTGCAGTCAAGATACTCGCAGATACGGAGCAGTACCGATAAAGCCACCTCCTCGTTTTTGCGGAGCTTGGTCATTGTACCTGTCGCTATATTGAGATCTTTTCTGAGCGTCGCCGGGGATATATCTTTTTCAATTAGTCTGATCCATAATTTCTTATAGCTGATTTTCATGAAAACATACCTTTAAAGGTATGCCCGATCACTTAGTATTATACACTGCGCAATTCAAAAAGTCAACAGATTTCAGCAAATTTATAGATAAAATTCGCAACTTCTTGCGAATTTTCCGGTTCCGACGGAAAATTCGTTATTGTTGACACTGAAAAATTATTCGGTTACAGCTATAAGAAAAAATGATCTGGCAGACCTTGTTCATATCAAGTAAAGAGTACGTATTCCGGTGCAAAGGATTTTCGTACTCTAAAGTCGGCTCAAATACATATAATTATTTAATTCTAGTATACCATAAAAAAGCGATAAATTCAATAGCCCATATGCCATGATTGTGACATACGGGCTGAGATTGTACCGGTAACGGAGATTTGCATTAAGCTGTGGCAATTCATAGCATACACCATATTTGAACCATTTTGCAAGAACCGATGTACGCTTATGCTGTTTGAAAAAACCGCCCTGCTTTCGCAGGGCGGTTTTCGCTTAAAACTGTGCTGTTGTTACGTTTGATTCGCTGTTTGCGGATTCGGCAGTGTCGTATTCGTCCGACAGGTTATCCTCTATCCACTTAGCCATCATCAGCGGTGAAAGTATGATGTCCATCGTTTTCTGCTCACCGTCGCTGACGCTTTCCATAGTAACTATCTCTCCCTTTTCACGTCCCTCACTGCCTATTATATCGTAGGTCAGCTGACAACGGTACTTGATGGAGCAGAGCAGGAATTCGGGAGGAATAACCTCACAGCTTGCAATCTCGTCAAGCCATACGAAAGGACTCATTCCGCCTATGCTTATATCCTCGATAATCCAGCCGCTTGCCGCATAGGAATCGTTAGCGCACATATAAAGAGAGAATTTGAACTTTTCTTCTCTGTCGTCCTTGAACAGACCGACTTCAAAGCTCTTTATAACGTAGTTGTTTATAATGCTTGATTCAAATCCGCAGCAGGAGCAGGTTCCGCCATAGCCGAACATCGTGCCGTTAATATCCTTTGCAAAATAGTTGCGGTAAACACGCAGGTTTGAAAGGCTGCGGAGCGACTTGTATCTTGTACGCAGGTACTGAAGCTCCTCAGCGGTAATTGACGGCAGAGGCTTATAGTAGTACGGAATCTGGTCAAGAAGTACCTGATTCGGTTCTTCGGTGCTTGAGTAGAACTGGCTGAGAACGTTGTTGTTCTCGCCTACCAGCAGATATTCGACATATTTTGCAAATTCGGGTTTGGTGCAGTCGTCACGGAGTATAACATACTTTGTGATGCTCTGACGCTCCTCATCGCTTATCGGGTCGTTTATATCTATGATACGGATAATCTTGTCTTTTTCGCCGAGAAGTGCGATACGGGGAATTTTAAGGTCGCAGATATAAAGGTTAGGCATAGTTGCCGATACCTTTTCATCCGTCAGATTGCTCTCACGCAGAAGGCTCATAAGCGAAGCCTTTTCGAACGAATAGCCGGACTTCATAAACGGGAAGTCGAATACACGTCCGTTGAACATTCCGCAGTTGATAAGCGCATAAACGTCGCCGATTATCTCAAGAAGGTCGGCGTTGGTGATACTGCTCGGTATCATGAACTGTTTGCCGTATGCGGCAAATCTGAACTTCTTGTTAATATCAAGCTGGAGCGTGATGTCACTGCCCTGCGATTTCATCTCACGCAGGAAGGTCATAGTATCCTTGCCCTGTGTGAAGCTGTTTATCAGCATATTTATGACTTCGTTGTATATCTGGTGATTTTCGAAGCTGTTCTTGTGCGCCACAATGCAGTCATAAGCCCGCTTGAGATTATGAACTGTCATTCTTGCAACGTCGAAGTTATGGGTGATGTCACGGTAGTGGACGTTGAACTGGAAGTATCTCATTCCTATCTTATAATCCTGACCGTACATCGTATCGAACAGACCGAGCGCTCCGATAAGTGCGTCCTCATCGGCAACAGCGTCATTTATAACATACTTGCCGAGCTTAAGGCTGACTATACTTCTAAAGCCGAAGCTCAAATCGAAGTCTTTGATAGCGGGATTCCTCTCGCTGTCAAGAACGTATGTATTACCGTCAAAATTGAAGTTGTAGCAGAACTCTCTGCCTTCCTCGTCACTATCCTCGTCAACCCACTTATAGCTTGCCATTATGATGTTTTCGGGCATATCCGATACATCCTTACGCATCTTGACAAGCTCGTCTTCGATATACTCTGTAAATGCCGAGCCGTTCTCATGCTCCTGCTTTGAAACGTGGTCTGTGAGCGAGAAGAAGCCAAGCTCTTTTACTTCGGAATACGGCATAGCCTCGCTTTTTCCGGGTAAAAGCAGTGAGATGCTGTTGTGAAAAACACTGCGCAGATCGCCTACCATAACGCTGGTAGAAAGATAATTGCTGAAGAATTCAAACACATAGTGCTTCGGACGCATATAATATTTGTCTGAATTCGTTCTCGGCAGCAGCTCGATAACGAAATAGCGTGAATACTTTTCAATCATATATTTGAGATCACGGTTTATAGCTTCCGAAACCTCCTCCTCACATTCGTGGCGGATGCCTGTTCTGTGAGTGGTAATATATGAGTTCGGCACACTGATGAAGAATGCCGACAGCTTTTCCTTGATGAAATCCTCTCCCGTTGACTTGATAAGACCTGTCAGCTCATAAGTGGAGAAGTAGTTATATTTATCAAGCAGGACTTTTACCAGCGTGTCACGCTTTGCGGAAGAAACCGCAAACGGAATAAGATATACAAAGCCCTCGTTTTCGTGCCAGATAAATTCGATAACGCTTTTGCCGTTCTGTAAGAAACGCACTGTCGGGTCATCGTCCGGTGTTTTCTGATAACGGATAACCTTATATACCGCAAGAGGCTTGCCCATATCCATAACGGCAACATTGAACGTGCGGTTGGGATTTTCTGCTTCACCGAATCTGCCAAGCTGCTTCTTTCTGATAAATGCAAAGCAGAATTCGACAAGATTTATATATTCGCCCTTGTGGATAGTGAGGTTTACGAGGTTTTCCTTGATCTTAGCCTGTTCTTCTTCGGAAACCTTGAAAACGATCTCTGTACCCTTGAAAACGGGTGCGGTAAGGTTAAGCTCTCTTATCTTGAGGATACCTGCATCGTTTACTATTCTGAAATTGAAGTTGTTCGAACGCAGCTTCAGCCACTCAACGTTCATAAATACGCTCTTTGAGCCTACGCCGAAACGTCCTTCACGGGATTTGTCGCCGTCGCTTCTGCCGATACTGAGATAATAGAGTATCTGCTCAAGCGTAAAGCCGTCCTCGTTGTATGTGAGCCTTACTTCGCCGTCCTGCTCAAAGTTGAAAAGAACCTTGATGTCGGGGTCGGAGTAGTAACAGCCGAATGTGTTCTGTAACAGCTCTCTTATTATCGATTCCTTCGGATAGTCGCTTACGGACAGCGAAGTGTTATACGGTGTGCGTCCGCCGAATACCGAGTTGAAGTAGTCTTTGAACGGGGTGCTGTCGGCTTCGCCTGTGTAAAGCAGGTTCTGCATCTTCATCAGCGACTGTTCCATCACTTCACGGTTCTCGTTTGCGTGCGCCTGATAAAAATCGCCTAAAAGCCCCGCAATTTCTTCGTTACGAAAAGCCTCCACCTTACATCACTCCCTCGTTATATTTTTTCATGAATTGTCTGAATGTTTCCTGTATCATAAAGTTATCGGTAAGATAACGCCAGGAGTTGAGAAGCACAGGCATCTTTACCGTATCAGGCAGCATATTTACGCATAAACGCAGTTCTGCATTCTTGTTATCTGTGATAAAGTTCTCAAAAGCCTTTTGAGCGGCTTTTATGCCCGCCGAAATATCAAGCGTGGAGCATTGCTCCTTATATGAATGGTACTGCTCGCTGTACAGACATTCCTCAAGCGCCGTTCCGCCGAGCGCAACTATATGCTGCTGATCGTCCAGGTAGAGCAGTGCTCCGCTGAAGCGTTCCAGTGCTTCCTTTATCATAGGCTTCAGCACCTTTTCTTCTGTGGAGGTGTTTTCCTTTATTCTGTTTTCGAGACCGAATGCACGGTAGATTTTATCCAGCTTCAGCTTTGTATATTCGTGCGTCTTTGCCGCAGAGGAAATATCTATAGAGGGTGAAATGTTGTAATCGCCTTTGAATTGCGTTATTACATCGTGACAGTTTGAAACCTCGCCTGTGTAGGAGCAGACGTACTGCAGATCCCGTATAGCGTCGGTTATAAGCTGTGCGGCATTAGGAAGGTCAAAAAGCACGTTTCGTCCGGGAAGCCCCGCTACAATGCTCTTGTATATCTTTCCGAACAGAACCTTTGACAGCATTCTTGCATCGAACAGATTGTTCTTGTCGCACATAACTATAAATTCTCTTGATTGTTCGTTTCTGCCTCCGTGACGTGCGGCACGCTGTTCAAAGATAACAGGGCTGTCGGGAAGCTCATAGTTGAATATATGGGTAAATCTCTTTACCTGAGGGTTTATCGAGCCGATTTTGTCAACTGTAATCACTACTCTTGCGTTGTCACGCACATCGTTTGTGAAATTATCGTAGCGTGTGTTGAATATGTCGCCTCTGTCTATTTTCAAAAGACCGTTTATATTAGGATAAAGAGCGGATATAACTTTCTTCAGATACTGGATGGTCGAGCCGGTAACACAGTAAACGACCGCTCTGTTTTCCGAGCTTTTCAGCACCTCGTCCAGCTTTGTGAGGAAGCAGTCGAGCTTCTTGTCGACCTGACGAAGCTCCTGCACATCAGCTATATTATAGGAGGGCTTGGTGTAGGTTTTCTTTGCTTCCAGTCCGTATTCCTCGAAGACGTTACCGCCCTGCGCATAAAGAGGAAGGCCTGTCTTTATGTCGATAAGACGTCGTGAGTTCGAGATGAAATCCTGCGGGAATTCATATTCGAGCATCACAACATTTCTTGCTACCTCGCCGTTATAGACAGATTTGTCGAAATAACGCATTACCGGAGTGTAGGGGTTGAAGCATATTGATTTTTCGTCAAAGCTGATGTCATCGACCGCATTGGCTTTATTTTCGTCGGCAAGCAGTGTCTTGACAAGTGACTTTATCTCATCGTAGCTCTGGTGATAACCGCACGGTACGGGGCTGAGAATAACGAGCTTGTTCGTTTTTGCTTTAAGGTGTTCCGAATAAAGTCCGCACTTTATGCCCGATGTGCTGAGGCCTGCGTCTATTATAACAAGGTCCCATGTAAGACCTGCATCCGCAAATTTCTGCATCAGAGGATTGTCTGCCTCAAGCGCTTCTTCGGCGATTATATATGTATTTGACGCTTTTTCGTTAAAATATGTGATAGCCTTAGACGAGCCGGAGATCATCTTGAAGTCAACGCCGTTACCTGTTACGACACAACGGTACCAGCTATGCATAAGGTGTCTGGGGCATATCAGCAGAATGTTCGGTGTCTGAACCTCAAGCACCGTATCAAGTATACCTATCTGAGCCTTTGTCGCTTTATCCGAGCCGTATTCGTCAAGGACAAGACAAAAGCCGTATTTATTTAATTTTTCGTGAAAAGAACAGCTTATCGCACTTATGTCCTTGCCATAATACGATATCCATTTAATCTCTTCGGTATTCAACAAATCACCCTCCGCTCTCCTGCATCTGCCGACGCAGATTAAATAATATAACTATTATAATACATTTGAGCATTTTTTACAACTGATATTTCACATTTTATAGAAAATAAATAAAAAATGAAGTGCGATTTTAGCAAAAAACAACAAACGTATCTCCGGATTTATAAATACATTATTAAGAAAAAAAGTCAGTAATTCTTGGGTTTCGGTTCGACTTTACTTGACAAAAGCCGATAAATATAGTATTATACTGATATATGTAAAAGGGGAGTGGTGCGCTTGTATTTCGGTAGTGTCAGATTTTTTAAGCATCTTATTCTGACTGTAACGGCATTACTGATAATAGTGCCTACGGTGCTTTGTATATTGCTTGCAGTTGACAACGGCAAAAAGTCGGATGAGATAGATAGGCTGAATTCTCAGCTTTCTGCACAGTCGCAGGTGTCACAGACATCGGACGATCAGAGCAGAACGTCTTCGGCGACAGAAAGCTCCGACAATGTTAAAGCGGAGCCTTCTGTGACCGAAAGCGCAAAGCCGGAAACATCGGCGGCTCCCGAAACATCGGCGGCTGTCCCGGAAACCACAAAGGCGCCTGAAACAACGTCTGCTTCATCATCGGCGGTTGAAAGCACCGACAGTTCCGTGTCCTCCGGTGCGGACAGCTATACTTCACTTTTCCCAACGCTGTATGCAGATAAATATGACGGCGAATATGAAAATAGCAAAAACACCGTTTATCTTACATTTGACGACGGTCCTTCGGTACTTACGGAAAATCTGCTTTATTATCTGAGACAGGAAAACGTCAAGGCTACTTTCTTTGTAGTTCCCGAAAGAACAGAGTATTGCTATTCATTACTGAGAGAAATAAGCAATGCGGGACACACGATAGGAATACATTCCGCATCTCACGATTACGAAAAGATATACGCATCTGTTGACGCATTTCTCGAAGATTTCAACGAAGCGTATGAGATAGTCCTTGAGGCTACGGGCAAAGCACCCGACATTTACAGATTTCCCGGCGGCAGTGTGAACGATTATAACGAAAAGACCCGTGATGATATTATCGCAGAGATGGATCGCAGAGGTTTTACATATTTCGATTGGAATGTGGACAGCAACGACTGGCAGGGTTACGGCTGGACAACACTGTACACAAACGTTTTAAAAGACGCTGAGGAATTTTCCTCGCCCGTGATACTTTTCCATAATACAGGCGACCGTGATAATACGGTGCTTGTGATAGAGGATATAATCAAGGCGCTTAAAAACAAAGGCTATAAATTCGGCAGTCTTTCTCAGAAGATAAAGCCGGTTCAATTTTAAATTCTGATTTCAAGAAAGGGATAACAATGGGAATCAAGGATAATTTCACACAGGCTATGAAGGAGCTGACGAATCCCAGACCGTCTGACGCTCGTAAAGAGGTCAGGGACGTTGCCTCATACATGAATGATACTGCCGACGCACAGCCGACAGAACCTGTACAGGCCGTACAGAATACTCAGCCGTCCGAGAACGAACAGCCCGAACAGCAGGCACAGCAGAGCGTGAACCCCGAAACAGCGGGCAACGGCTTTGCACAGCAGGAGCAGGCACAGGATTTTTCTCAGAGAATAGCCCGTGATATGAATGAACAATACACTCAGAGCAACTCGTTTGATCAGAATGTACGCAGCGACGCTTTTACGCAGACACCTCAGAACAACGGATTCACAGGCGGCCGGAACGGATTTGCACAGAGCGGTTCAGACAATGGCGGCAACAATCCTTTTATGAGTGGTATGAGGGCTGATAATTCGCAGGAAATGACCGTTATATCCAAAAACACTATGATAGACGGTAATGTGCGCTCGTTTGCAGATATGAAGATTGACGGCAATATTAAGGGCAACGTTGAAACGACCAAGAATATAACTATAAACGGCAAGGTCGTAGGCGACCTTACCTGCGACAATATCAGTATGAAAAATTCGGCTGTACAGGGTAATGTACGTCTTAAAGGACAGGCTGTAATGGCTAACGATTCGATGCTGATAGGCGACCTTTCATCACAGGTGGCACAGCTCAACGGTAAGATAAAGGGTAATATCGAGATTTCAGGCAAGATAATGCTTGACAGGGATTCTGTCATAATCGGTGATATAAAGGCAGGCTCAATCGCAATTTCCGACGGTGCGGTTATCAACGGCTTTGTTACCACGACTTATCTTTCAAAGGATGAAAGCGCCAACATCTTCCCTGAAAATATCGCACTCGGAGATTAAGCATAAAAATATTGAAGCCCTGCATTGCGGGGCTTTTATTTGACTTTAACTGAAAAGGAGGTTTTGCAATGACGCAGAACAACGAAACAAAGGTACTCACACCCGAGCAGATTGAAAATAACAAACAGCAGATAATAGATATTTACAGAAATTGCGTTAAAAGAGAAGGCTCGGATAAACTGCTCGACTATCTTATAAACAAGAGCGATTTCTTTACAGCCCCCGCAAGCACACGTTTTCACGGTGCGTATGACGGAGGACTTGCACATCATTCTCTGAACGTTTATAAATGCTTCAAGGCTTATCTTGAAAGAGATCGTGTCCGTGAGCTGTATAATCTCAATGCAAGTGATGAAACGATAGCGGTATGCGCTTTACTTCACGATATATGCAAGGTCAATGTCTACACAAGAGGCACAAGAAACGTGAAGAACGAAGAAACGGGTCAGTGGGAAAAGGTGCCGACATTCTTCTTCGATGACGGATTGCCTTACGGTCACGGCGAAAAGTCCGTTTATATGATAACGGGCTTTATGCGTCTTACCCGTGAGGAAGCCTTCGCTATACGCTATCATATGGGATTTTCGGGCGAAGAAAATGCAAACAACGTGGGAAAGGCATTCGGAATGTTTCCTCTTGCGTTTGCTCTCAGCACAGCCGATATGGAAGCTACATATTTCCTTGATTGATAATACGCAATAATATAAAAGAGCAGTCGCTGTCACACGATTGCTCATTTTGTTATGTGATGCTCGCTTAGAAATTAATAACCCCTAAATGTTCCAGCAGGATTTTAGTACCGATAAGTATCAGTATGATGCCCCCTGCAAGCTCCGCCTTCGACTTGTACTTTGTGCCGAATACATTTCCGACCTTCAGACCTATCGCTGACAGGATAAAAGTTGTTGCTCCGATGAACAGGACAGCCGCAGCTATATTTACATCGGGAAGAAGCGCAAAGGTTATGCCGACCGCAAGCGCATCTATGCTTGTCGCTATCGCAAGCAGCAGCATTGTCTTGAAGCTGAATGATGCATCGAGTTTTTCCTCGTCCTTTGAAAGCGCTTCTCTTATCATATTTCCTCCGATAAAGCACAGCAGCACGAATGCTATCCAGTGGTCAACGGCTGTGATATATTGCTCAAAGGTTGAGCCGAGAAGATAACCCACAGCAGGCATCAATGCCTGAAAACCGCCGAACCAAGCGCCTATTATCAGATAATGCTTAGCTTTAAGCTGTCGCTCGGACAGCCCCTTACAGACACTCACCGCAAATGCATCCATAGAAAGTCCCACAGCGATAAGAAATAATTCCAACAGTCCCATAATTTGTCCTCCGGTGTTTTATCTTAGGCAATACCGCATAATTATTGTCGTGCGATTGCGCAGTCAGATTTTTCGTCAGATTGTATAAATTGAGTGCAGGCAGGCTTGCGCCTGTCAAGCGAAATTTGTGCAAGATGACGGGAAATATACAAGTAAGCGTGCGGCAAAGGCGATAGCCGCTAATTGTGCGGTATTGCCCTTAATCTTATGCGGGAGCCTGATGCGAAATGTGCAATAAAAAAGACCTGAGTACAGTTATCCTGTACTCAAGTCTCAACATTTAAGACAAACCAGACGTGATTAAAGAGCATTATCACCGTCAGTATGTTGACTTGTCACGGTATTCCGCTGTCTACTCCCTTAAGTTATCGGTATTATAGCACAAGCGTCAGCAAAAGTCAAGCGTTTTATACTTCTCCGACAATGCCCGATATTCCCTTACAGCACAGCTTTCCGTCCTTGTTGACAAACATATCTGTTCTGCCATAAGCTCTGCATAATCTTCTTTCCTGCGGTTACAATATCTGTAACTTAAGAAAAGGAGATGTTTTTATGCAATTATCCGAATCAAAGACCCTTGAGAACCTGAAAACCGCTTTTGCAAACGAGTCTGCGGCGATGGTGCGTTATGAGATATTTGCCGAAAAGGCAAAACAGAACGGCGATGAGGAAATATCGCAGGTTTTCCGCACCACAGCAAGAAACGAAAAGGCTCACGCACAAATATGGCTCGGACTTATCTACGGAGGAATACCCGAAGCCTCTGATGCTCTTGAAAAGGCGATGCACGGCGAAAACTACGAGTGGACGCAGATGTATAAGGAGTATGCCGAAACCGCAAGACAGGAAGGACTTGACAATATAGCCGATCTGTTTGAAAAGGTGGGCGATATTGAAAAGGAGCATGAAAGCAGATTCAAGCTGTTCGTGAATAAGCTGACCGACGGAAGCCTGTTTACCTCCTGCGGCGAAACGGTGTGGCTGTGCAGGAACTGCGGACATATACATTGCGGAAGTACCCCTCCCGAATACTGCCCTGTCTGCAGAAAACCGCAGGGATATTTTCAGCGAAAGGACGACAGCATTCTGTCTTAGCCTGCAAAAAAGCAAAGGAGCGGCAGTATACGCTATGTAGCTGTCGCTCTTTGCTTTATCCGGATTTACGGAATTTACACATATTGACGGTTATACGCAATTCTCTCTTGCATTACTCACGGCGATGTAGTATAATTATTATGATAGGGCAGATATGTCCGCAGTACAGCTATAAGCAGAAAGAGGAACAGTATGGCACAGGAATTTACCGTATCGTTACAGGCGATAATCGACGAGTGCAAGCTCGAGGTTATCCACACACCGCAGGACCCTGCAAAGATATTCATTTCAAATATTGATGTAAACCGACCCGGACTTCAGCTTGCGGGATTTTACGAATATTTCGACAAGGGCAGAATTCAGATAATAGGCAAGGCGGAAACCGCATATCTTGAACAGTGCGGAGCAGAGATAAGAGCGCAGAGAATAAAGAAATTCTTCAGCGAACAGCCGGCGGCTGTGGTAGTGTCGAGAGGTATGGATATTATGCCCGAGATGCGTGAGCTTTCAAAGGAACTGAGCGTTCCGCTTTTACGCAGTGAGGAAAGCACCTCGACGTTCACGTCAAAGCTTGTTGCTTATTTAAGCCTTCAGCTTGCGCCCAGAATCACACGTCACGGTGTTCTTATCGAGGTATACGGCGAAGGTATGCTTATTCTCGGCGAGAGCGGAGTAGGTAAGAGCGAAACCGCCATAGAGCTTGTAAAGCGTGGTCACCGTCTGGTAGCTGACGATGCCGTTGAAATAAGAAAAGCGTCAAATATTACTCTTGTAGGCAGTTCGCCCGATAATATCCGTCACTTTATGGAGCTGAGAGGCATCGGCATTATCAATGCAAGACAGCTTTTCGGTATGGGTGCTGTAAAGGTAAGCGAAAAGATAGATATGGTAGTTGAACTTGAGCTGTGGAATCCCGAAAAGGTATACGACAGAATGGGTGTTGACAACCACTATGTTTCCATACTCGGCGTAAAGGTTCCCTCGCTGACTATCCCCGTAAAGCCCGGACGTAACCTTGCGGTTATACTTGAAGTTGCGGCAATGAACAACAGACAGAAGAAAATGGGCTACAACGCCGCACAGGAGCTGCTTGACAATCTCGGACTTGATATGGAGAGCAGTGATACAGTCAAGAGCATGGGCTGATAAACAGAAAAATATAAAGATAAATAACAGTCTGTCGAAAAACTATATAATTTAAAAATGGGGTTTGGGGCATAGCCCCAAGCGGGGTGAGGGCGGCAGCCCCACACTTAGCCCCGGCACGGATGCCGGGCGTGTATGCACAAGGGCTTTGCACGATGCAAAGCCAACCAAGCATACACAGCCTTTCACCGGGGGAAAGGGGTTTGGGGATAGGGATTGTAAACTAGCACCTTATTTTTAAAAAAGACTTTTTCTACAATCTGAGATAAATAAATGTGTAAGAATAGATAAAAGAAAGGATATGACCCTAAAATGAAATTCGTTGCTGATATGCACACTCATACGTTGGCATCGGATCACGCATACTCAACTATAAGCGAGAATGCCGCTTCAGCCGCAAAGGCGGGACTGAGCTATCTCGGCATGACCGACCACTGCATAAATATGGAGGATTCGCCGCATATATGGCATTTCTGCAATATGGGCGTTATACCTCATTTCCTGTCGGGAGTGCGTATTATAAAAGGCGTTGAAGCAGACCTTACAGGATATAACGGCGAGCTTGATATAAACGATGATATTTATTACAACGTTGAGTGGATAAATGCGTCGATGCACAACCCCTGCATAATACCGGGTACGGCTGAGCAGCACACAAACGCATATATAAAGGTTATGGATAACCCGAAGGTGTGCGTCCTCGGACATACCGAATCGGCGGATTATCCGTATGATTATGATGCGGTGACAAAAGCGTGCAAAGAAAAGAACGTTGCAATGGAGTTCAACGTCAGCCGTTTCAGAAGTCAGACCTCTATACAGCGTCTGCACGATATTATATTGCCGACCTGTGCAAAAAACGGCTGTTATGTTATCGTTGACTCGGATGCGCATTTCTGCGACAAGATAGGTGCGTTCAAAAAAGCTGAGGCTCTTCTTAAGGATATTGATTTTCCCGAAGAACTGATAGTAAATGCCGATCTTGAACGCTTTGAAAGCTTTCTCAGGCTGAGAGGAATAAAGACAAATTCCGAAATAGAGCCGGATGAAGACTGACGGCGAATAAGCATAAAAAGCAAGGAATATATTAAATATCGGAAGGAAATATAACATAATGTACAACATAGGAATTGATCTTGGCGGAACAAACATAAAAGTAGGAGTGGTAAATGACGATTTCAAAATCGTAGGAAAATCAAACATAAAGACAGACCTGCCCCGTCCTGCCGAAGAAATCGCAGACAGCATAGCAAAGGGTGTTGAGCTTGCCTGCAAGGAAGCAGGGATCGATGTAAAGGACATTAACAGCATCGGTATAGGAACACCAGGAGTAGCCGACAGAAACACGGGTGTAGTGCTTTATTCCTGCAATCTGGGATTTAACAATACCGATCTCGGCGGACTTTTAAAGCACCGTCTTGGCACTGACATATATGTTGAAAACGATGCTAACGTTGCCGCATACGGAGAGGTTCTCGGCGGAGCGGCAAAGGGATATAAAGACGTTGTCGTAATCACACTCGGTACGGGTGTAGGCGGCGGAATTATAATCGGCGGCAAAATATACACGGGCTTCAATTTCTGCGGTGCGGAGCTTGGCCACGTTGTTATCGAATATAACGGCAGACAGTGCAACTGCGGAAGAAAGGGCTGTTTTGAAGCATACAGCTCGGCTACCGCACTTATCACAGCCACAAAGAAGGCTATGGAAGAAGATAAGGACAGCGCAATGTGGAATATAGCAGGCAGTATTGACAAGGTTGACGGCAAGACTGCATTTGACGCTATGAGAGCGGGCGACAAGAGCGGTAAGGCTGTTGTTGACGAGTACCTGAATTATCTCGGATGCGGACTTACAAACGTAGTAAACACATTCCAGCCCGAAATGCTGCTTATCGGCGGAGGAATCTGCAAGGAGGGCGACTATCTCACAAAGCCGCTCGAGGAATATATAAAGCGTGAGAGCTACTGCATAAACCCCGAACGTTCAACCGTTCTCGGCATATGCAAGCTTGGAAATGACGCAGGTATCGTCGGAGCGGCAAATCTCTACAGACTCAAGGACTAAAGGCTCATAAGGGGAAGTTTATTTGGCGTAAAACGCAAAAAAATAAATTTACAAGGAGTATGCTTTGAACGATTACAGCATATTGGAGCAGACCGCCGGGAAATACGGCGCAGTTGTGCTTAAAAATGAACCTATGAAAAATCACACCTCGTTCCGTATCGGCGGACCGTGTGATGTTATGATAAAGATAAATTGCGAGGCGTTGCTGTGCGAGCTTATAAAGCAGTGCCGTGAGAACGATATTAAATACTATGTTGTCGGCAGGGGAAGCAATATCCTTGTCTGTGACGAGGGGCTTCAGGGAGTTGTACTGCTTATAGGAAGCGACTTCGGCTCGGTGAGAGTAGACGGTGAATATATAGAGTGCAACGCAGGCGCATCGCTTGCGGCTGTCTGTGCTGTGGCTCTTGAAAACGAGCTTACGGGGCTTGAGTTTGCATACGGCATACCCGGTTCTGTCGGCGGTGCTATTTTTATGAATGCGGGAGCTTACGGCGGCGAGATGAAGGACGTGGTCGTATCCTGCCGATATATCACCGAGAAAGGCGATATAAAGGAAATTCCGCTTGAAAAAATGGAGCTTTCCTACAGACACAGCTTTTTTTCGGAGCGTAACCTTTGCATAACATCCGTAAAAATGAAGCTGGCAAAAGGCGAGCGTGAAAAGATAAAAGACCGTATGGATACGCTGATGGAGCGCAGGAAGGATAAACAGCCGCTCGAATATCCAAGCGCAGGCAGTACATTCAAGCGGCCTGAGGGCGACTTTGCCGCAAGGCTTATAGAGGTCTGCGGACTTAAAGGTACAGCCTGCGGAGGCGCAGAGGTCAGCACAAAGCACAGCGGATTTATAATAAATAAAGACAACGCAACGTTTGATGATGTAATGGGCGTTGTGGAAATAGTAAAGCAAAGGGTGAAAGAGCAGACAGGCGTAACGCTTGAATGCGAAGTGCTTATAATGAAGTGAAATTTTCGGATAAGTGCCTTAGATATGTGACCGGACGAGATAAGACAAGGCTTTATCGGAAGCTGACTGGTATATAAATAAAACGGCACACCAAAATCATTCATTATTCATTAAAAAAGATAAAGGGCGCAGGGAAAGGAACACAAATGAAAACCGAATTTGTTATAGTAACGGGAATTTCGGGTGCAGGCAAATCCTGTGCGGTAAATGTTATGGAGGATATAGGCTATTTCTGCATAGACAATATGCCGCCTCAGCTCATACCGAAATTTGCCGAGATATGCGAAGAAAACGATGATATTTCAAAGGTCGCTATTGTTACCGACATTCGTGGCGGAACTATGTTTCTGAACCTCAACGCCACCATAGAGGAACTGAAAAAGCGTGGTCTTGACGTAAAACTGCTGTTTGTGGATGCAAACCATCATGTAGTAAAACAGCGATATAAGGAAACACGCCGCAAGCATCCGCTTTTTGATGCGACAAACGGCGACATAGACAAGGCGATAGACGCAGAAAGGGAGATAATCGAGCCTCTGCGTGAAATTGCCGATTATTACATTGACACAAGCCTGATGTCAACCTCTACGCTGAAGGAAAACGTGCTTAATATTTTCCTTGACACGCCGTCTGACAGTATGACTATAAGCTGTATATCCTTCGGCTTCAAGTACGGTGTGCCGAATGAGGCAGACCTTGTTTTCGATGTGCGTTGCCTGCCGAATCCGTATTACATACCCGAGCTTAAGGAAAAGTCGGGACTTGACAAAGAGGTAAGGGATTATGTAATGAGCTTTGAAAGCTCGCAGACTTTACAGACAAAGCTGTTCGACCTTATCGACTTTCTGATACCTCAGTATCTTCACGAGGGAAAAAGCCAGCTTGTAATAGCTTTCGGCTGTACGGGCGGCAAGCACCGCAGTGCGACATTTGCGGAAAATATGTGCGAGCATCTCAGTAAAAATCACCTTAAAGCAAGGGTGCTTCACAGAGATGTGAATAAGGATAAGAAGTAACGATAATCAACCGACAGCGGATAAATGTGAACTGATTTCACTTTAAAAGGAGCGATTCTGATGTCATTTGCCGCCGATGTGAAAAATGAGCTGTGCAAGGCGGAACACAGCAGAAAACAGCTTGAGCTTTTGTCAAAGGGAGCGGCGTATGCCATGACGGAAGACGGCGAAGGCTGTTTTTTTAATACGGAAAACAAAAGGGTAGCCGATAGCATTGCCGATGCCTTTGATTCGGTCGGCAAGGAATATTCGACCGGTGAAAGCACCTTCAGAGGAAGAACGCTTTACACGGTTACTCTTGCGGATAAAAGCTACGCTTACCCTATGCCCGACTGTTCGGGAGATGACGCTTTCGGCGTGTATCTCAGAGGGATTTTCCTTGTCTGCGGACTGGTCGCAAATCCCGAAAAAGGCTATCAGCTTGAGCTGTTCCTGCACGATGAGAGCAAATGCAGAACATTGCTTTCCATGATAGAAGAACACGGCATGGGGGCAAAGCTGTCAAGCCGCAGAGGCAGCAGCTTTCTTTATATCAAAGAGAGCGAAAAGATCTCCGATATGCTGACCTATATGGGCGCTATGATGCAGGCAATGGAGATAATGAACGTAAAAATCTATAAGGAAGTACGCAACAACGTCAACCGAAGCGTCAACTGCGAGGCGGCTAACCTTGACAAGACTATCGCCGCCGCACAGAAGCAGGCGGACGATATTAATTACATATTCGAAAAAAGAGGAGAAGGGTATCTGCCCGACGAGCTTTTGCAGGTAGCGAAAATCCGCCTTACCGCACTTGAGCTGTCGCTGAGCGATATAGGCAAAATGCTTGAGCCGCCTATAAGCAGGAGCGGAGTAAACCACAGGCTCAGGAAGATAAGCCTTATAGCAGATACACTCAGAGGAGAAGATAATCGGGGAGAGTAAAAGTGAGCGGTTTTGTACATCTGCACGTTCATAGTGAATACAGCCTTCTTGACGGCGCCTGCCGTATAAGAGGGCTTGTTCGTCGTGCAAAGGAAATGGGACAGACAGCCGTAGCACTGACCGATCACGGCGTAATGTACGGCAGTATCGACTTCTATAACGAATGCGTTGAAAACGGCATAAAGGCAATAATCGGCTGCGAGGTGTATGTTGCACCCCGTACAAGATTCGACAAAAGCACAAAGTCCGATATGAAGCCTCACCACCTTGTGCTTCTTTGCAAGGATAACGAGGGCTATAAAAACCTTTCAAAGCTGGTGACGCTGGGCTATACAGAGGGCTTTTATAATAAGCCGAGAGTGGACAGGGAGCTTTTAAGACGTTATTCAAAGGGGCTTATCTGCCTTTCCGCCTGCATTTCGGGAGAGCTTGCAAGAACGCTTCTTGACGGAAGACTTGCGGACGCTGTGACGCTTGTAAAAGAGTACAGGGAGATATTCGGAGAGGACTATTATATAGAGCTTCAAAGTCACGGCATAAGCGAGCAGGAACGCATTCTGCCGTATCTTCTGCGTGTGGCGAAGGATACAGGCACACAGCTTGTCGCAACAAATGACGCTCATTATGTCGAAAAAGAGGACAGCTATGTACAGCGTGTGCTGACCTGCATTGCCACCAACACGACCCTTGACGATAAGAATTCAATGCAGTTTGCCACCGATGAATTTTACCTCAAAAGCGAGGACGAGATGAAAGCACTCGGCTTTCCGCAGTCAGCCTATGACAATACCGTAAAAATTGCGGAAAAGTGCAATGTCAGCTTCACATTCGGACATACTATCCTGCCGTTTTTCAAGGCGGAAGGTTATGACAACAACGAAATATACTTTAACGCTCAGGTAAGAAAAGGGCTTGTAAAACGCTACGGAGATCCCGTACCGAAAGAGGTTCTTGATCGTGCCGAATACGAAATGTCGGTAATAAAGAAAATGGGCTTTATCGACTATTTCCTGATAGTAGCCGACTTTATAGGCTACGCTAAAAGAAACGGCATCGCAGTAGGTCCCGGCAGAGGTTCGGGAGCAGGAAGCGTATGTGCATACTGTCTTGGGATAACCGATATTGACCCGATACGCTTCAATCTGCTGTTTGAACGTTTTTTAAACCCCGAGCGTGTGACTATGCCCGACTTTGACGTTGACTTCTGCTATATAAGACGGCAGGAGGTCATAGACTATGTCGTAAGAAAGTACGGCAGGGATCATGTGGCACAGATAATAACATTCGGTACAATGGCGGCAAGAGGCGCTATCCGTGACGCAGGCAGGGCTATGGGTCTGCCTTACGGCAAGGTGGATACCGTAGCAAAGCTGATACCGATGTCGATGCACTCCACGATTGACGGCGCTTTGAAAAGCGAGAAGGAGCTTGTGAAGCTGGCATCATCCGACAATGAAGTCAGCCTGCTTATAGAAACCGCAAAAAAGATAGAGGGTATGGCGAGAAACACGTCTATCCACGCCGCAGGCATAGTAATTACCCGTGACCCTGTAGCAGACTATGTACCGCTGTATCAGAACAGCGAGGGCGAAGTTATGACGCAGTACACTATGACCGCTATAGAGCGGCTCGGACTGCTGAAAATGGACTTTCTCGGACTTCGTTATCTTACCGTGATACAGGATTGCTGCAAGCTCGTAGCGAAAACCTGTCCCGATTTTGACATAGAAAAGATACCCGAAAACGATGCTGAAACATACGATATGATGTCATCGGGCGGCACTCTCGGAGTATTCCAGTTTGAAAGTGCCGGAATGACCTCGCTTTTATCCCGTATGAAGCCACGCTCTGTTGAAGATCTTACTGCGGCATTGTCACTATACCGTCCCGGACCTATGGATTCGATTCCGACCTATCTTGCAAACCGCCGCAGCCCCGAAAAAATACGCTACAAGCACCCTCTTTTAAAGGGCATCCTTGACGTAACCTACGGTTGTATCGTATATCAGGAGCAGGTAATGATGATATGCAGGGTGCTTGCCGGCTATTCATACGGCAGAGCCGATATTGTCCGCAGAGCTATGGCAAAGAAAAAGCCTGAGGTAATGGTAAAGGAACGTGCGACATTCGTTGAGGGCGCTGTCGCAAATAACGTTGACAGACAGGTAGCCGAAGAAATATTCGACGATATGATGAGCTTTGCAAGCTATGCCTTCAACAAATCACACGCCGCCGCATATTCACTGCTCGCTTACCGCACAGCATATCTCAGATGTCATTATTATAAGGAATATATGGTCGCCCTGCTTACAAGCGTGATAGGCTGGGGCGGAAAGACCGCCGAATATATCGGCGACCTTGCACAGCACGGGCTGAAACTGCTCCCACCCCATGTGAATTACAGCGAAACCGGCTTTTCCTGCGAAAAAGACGGAATACGTTTCGGCCTTCTTGCAATAAAAAATGTCGGTGCTAATATGATAGCTGATATTATCGAAGAAAGAACCAAGCACCCGTTTAAGTCGCTGTTTGACTTCTGTGAAAGAATGTCGGACAAGAATATAAATAAACGTGCGCTTGAATCGCTTATCAAGTGCGGAGCGTTTGACGGACTGGGTAATAACCGCCGTGAAATGATGATTTCCCTTGAGCTGATGCTTGATACGCTTTCACAGCGCCACGATCTTGAAGGACAGATGAGCCTTATGGGCGAAGATGATGCGGCGGACGAAGGCACGTTTCAGATAAAGCCTGCCGATGAATATTCACACGCACAGCTTCTGTCATACGAAAAGGAAATGCTCGGAATATATATTTCCGGACACCCTGCAGATCCGTTTTACAGGATTGCCCGTGAATCCGGATATGAAAATATCGGCAGTATACTTGAAAACAACAAGGATAAACAAAATGTCAGGGTAACGGCACTGCTTACATCTGTCCGCAGCCATATCACGAAATCGGGAAAGACAATGGGCTTCATCGTAATAGAAGACGCAAGCGGAGAAATCGAGTGCCTTGTATTCCCGAAGCTGTACGATCAGTATTCGTCAATGCTAAGGACCGGTAATGTTTACGCTTTCGAGGGTACGGTATCTGCGGAGGACGAGGGAGACCCCAAGCTGCTGATAAATGCGATAACACAGCCTGATTTGGCTAAGCTGCGGAAAATGCACGAAAGCCGAAAAACAGGGCAGAATAAGGCGGCTGTGCTGTATATAAGGTTTTCCTCCCGTGACGATGCCAATATTCCCGCTGTAAAGGCGCTTCTTAAAGTAAACAAAGGCAACACTCTTACGAAGATATGCTTTGAGAATACAAGGGAAACTATAACCTTGCCGCCCGCTCTTTCCGTTGATTTGAACAGTGATTTTATACAAAAATTGAACGGGATTTGCGGCAAAAACAATATAATCATAAAATAAGTCGAAAAAATGAAATTACCCCTTGACTAAATTGCATTTTAGGAGTAAACTAAGGTGTGTGTAAAATAATCTCGGAGGGTGACCTCTAAGGAAGGATGTACGATATTATGAAAAAGATTGGCGTTTTAACAAGCGGCGGCGACGCACCGGGCATGAATGCCGTTATCCGTGCGGTAACAAGAGCTGCTATTGCAAAGGGTATGGAAGTCGTAGGTGTCCGCAGAGGATATAACGGACTTATCAACGGCGACATTGTTCCTCTTGATGCAAGAAGCGTATCTGATATAATTCAGAGAGGCGGCACAATGCTTTACACAGCAAGATGTGCAGAGTTCAGATATGAAGAAGGTCTTCAGAAGGCTAAGAAGACTTGCGAAGAACAGGGTATCGAGGGTCTTGTAGTTGTCGGCGGCGACGGCTCGTTCAGAGGTGCGGCTGACCTTTCTGCAAGAGGCATCCTGAGTATCGGTGTTCCCGGCACTATAGATAACGATATTTCTATGACCGAATATACCATCGGTTATGATACAGCTATGAACACAGTTGTTGAAATGGTTGACAAACTGCGTGATACAGCACAGTCACACGACAGATGCTCCGTAGTTGAGGTTATGGGCAGAAATGCAGGCTACATAGCTCTCAATGCAGGTATCGCCTGCGGTGCGACATACATTATTACTAAGGAAGAACCCTTCACAGTAAACGATGTTATCGCTAAGATAATCGAAGGACAGAAGAGCGGCAAGCACCACTTCATCGTTATTGTTGCAGAAGGTATCGGCGGAAGCGAACAGCTCGCCAAGGAAATCGAACAGGCAACAGGCGTTGAGAGCCGTGCTACAATTCTCGGTCACGTTCAGAGAGGCGGCAGCCCCACAGTTCAGGACAGAGTTGCAGCAAGCCAGCTCGGTTATTATGCCGTTGATCTTCTTTCAAAGGGCATCGGCAACCGTGTTGTAGGTCTTCAGCATAACGAAGTTGTAGACTATGACATTCAGGAAGCTCTCAAGATGAAGAAGGAATTCCCTCACGATCTGTACAAGATCGCTAATGAGATCAGCTTCTGATTTAAAGAATGCTTATAACGGTTTTCCGTTATATAAAAAGACTGCACCGAAATTTTAAAGGTGCGGCCGACAGAGTAGGTTAACGTGCGTAAAGTGCCTGAGGGACGGGGAGTTGTCCTCAGGACGAACACTGAAAGGTGGCGGTACGTTTTCCGCATCTCGCTGTTGCATATAAGAGATAATCGCCGTATTTATCCCGCATTATGCGATTGCGTCAGCTTGCGTCATTGAGGAGGTAAATATGGCGTTTTTTCGTAATTTCAAAAAGTCGTTTGAGGAACTGAAATCTATTCGTTGCCTTACAGTAACGGCGCTTCTTATCGGTGTTTCGGTAGCTCTGAAATTCGTAATGATTATGCCGAGCGAAACGCTCAAGATAAGCTTTGCGTTTGTCGGTCTTGCGGCTATCGGTATGCTGTATGGTCCTGTTGTGGCAGGACTTGCAGGCGTTGTCACTGATGTAATAGGCTTTCTTGTAAAGCCTACCGGTGCGTTTTCACCGATATTCACACTGGTCGAAGTCGCAGGTGCTGTGATTTACGGTATATTCCTGTACGGACTTAATCCCGTGAAGCTCGATTTTTCAAGCAGATCCGCATTTTTCGGCGGACTCAAGACAAACGGCTTTCAGGTGTTCAGAATATTTATGGCGAAGTTCTGCGTCAATCTTTTCTGCAATGTGTTCCTGAATACAATTGCAATGGTGATAATGGGCTACTTTGCGCCGGAGGTATTCTGGGTAAAGATAACAACACGAATAGTAAAAAATCTCACGATGCTGCCTATAGAGGTATTCATACTTCTGCTGGTGCTTTATCCTGTTATGGTGGCATACCGTGCGGCATTCAGAGAAAAACGCTCGGCTTGATACAAGAAAAGAGGACTTAGTATGACTGAACTTGGATTTTTAGGCGCAGGTAATATGGGCAGTGCGATAATGCGTGGCATCTGCTCATCGGATATGCAGATAAGCGTTTCGGCGTATGACAAGGATACGGCAAAGCTCGAAGCACTTTCGGCATTCGGAGTAAAGCCCTGCAAGAGCGAATGTGAGCTTGTTAAAAAGTGCGATTACATATTGCTTGCGGTAAAGCCGCAGGTGCTTGGCGGAGTGCTTGACACTGTCGCAGGGGAAGTAACGCACGACAAGGTGATAATCTCTATCTGTGCGGGAATATCCGAGGATTTTATCCGCAGTCATACAATACTGAGCGCAAAGGTAGTGCTTGTTATGCCGAACACCCCTATGATGCTCGGTCTTGGCGCAAGCGCAATATCAAGAGCGGACGGAGTGACCGATGAAGAGTTTGCTTTTGCAAAGTCGGTTATCGAAAGTTGCGGTATCGCAGAGGAAGTGCCGATAAACAAGATGAAAGAAATAATCGCCGTAAACGGCAGCTCTCCCGCTTTCATCTATCTTTTTGCAAAAGGCTTCGTAGATTACGCAAAGAGCGTGGACATCGATCCCGATGCGGCACTTAAGCTGTTTGCACAGTCGCTTGTCGGCTCGGCAAAGATGCTCACAGATTCGGGTATGACGGTAGACGAACTTATAAAACAGGTTTCTTCTCCGGGAGGAACGACTATAGCAGGTCTTGACAAGCTGTATGAGGGTAAGCTCACAGATACGGTCGATGAATGCTGTAAGGCTTGTACCGCAAGAGCGTACGAGCTTGCAAAAAAGTAAATATTGTTACGGCTGCCGTATCTTGCGGCAGCCGTATTATTTTGGCTGACATTGTTATCTATACATATGGTCTCCATAACTGAGCCTGTTCGGAAACGCAGATACTTTTCCGCAGGCATACTGTATTTAACGGCATAAGTCACTTATCTTGCAATGTTAAATGCCGGGTGATTATATCCGTTAATATAAAAACCTTCAATCCGTTCCCGGATAAACCGCTTTCAAAATTACAACATAATCGGTTCATCACAGAATATAAAATTTTTGCACCGAAAACCGTAATGTTTGCACGGGTTAAGCCCGTAATTCCGCATAACAAAGCCACTTAGTTAGCTGTTTCTAACCATTTTTTTCTTGACTACACCGTTTTACCGTGATATACTTAAATCGGGCTGATTAGCTATATCTAACAGCCGCAGTATTTTTAACATTTTGTTCTTTCACAGTAAAACGCAGATGATAAAACCTGTCGGTTTTGTTCTGACAGGTTATATTTAAGCCTGCGAAAGTGCTGAATTACGCCTGAGATATACAGATTGCAGAATTAATCGGAACAGAGCACAATGTTTACGGAGGTCTTGTCAAAATGACAATGGATGAATTAAAACCGGGAGAAAGCGCATATATCGAAACGGTCGGCGGAAGCGGAGCCTTACGTCACCACCTGCTTGATATGGGACTTACACCCGATGCTGAAATAACCTTGCAGAAGGTCGCACCTATGGGCGACCCGGTGCAGTTTGAGGTGCGTGGATACGAGCTTACCCTGAGGCTTGAGGAGGCTCGCAAGGTCACTGTAAAAAACGTACATAAGAAAGACAGCCCCCTTAAAGCCACAGGATCAAGACGAAATGATACACCTCACCCCGGTGTCGGAGAATTTGCCAAATACGAGAAGCTGCATCTGAAACACGGAATAGTGCTTGAAAAAGGCGCACCGCTTACATTTGCTCTTGCAGGAAATCAGAACTGCGGAAAAACAACGCTGTTCAATCAGCTTACAGGCTCAAACCAGCACGTCGGAAACTTCCCTGGCGTTACGGTTGACCGCAAGGACGGAGCTATCAGAAATCACCCGGAAGCGACCGTTACGGATCTACCGGGCATCTATTCGCTTTCGCCTTATTCGAACGAAGAAATAGTGACCCGTGATTTTCTGCTGAACAATAATCTCAGCGGTATCATAAATATAGTTGATGCTTCGAACATCGAGCGTAACCTTTATCTTACAATGCAGCTTATGGAGCTTGGCATACCTATGGTGCTTGCGCTCAATATGATGGACGAGGTAAAGGCAAACGGAGGTTCTATCCGTGTAAACGATCTTGAACGGATACTGGGAATACCCGTAGTGCCGATTTCCGCCGTAAAAAACGAAGGTATAGACGAGCTTATCGACCATGCGATACATATTGCGAGATACGGCGAAAAGCCTGCCCGTATGGATTTCTGCACCGACAGCGACGATCCGCACGACCCGGTTGCCGCTGTTCACCGCTGTATACATTCAGCCGCAACACTGCTTGAGCCGGATATAAGGGCGGCAGGGCTTCCTGTGAGATTTGCCACAACGAAGCTGGTTGAGGACGATGAACAGATAAAGAAAAAAATCACCATTCCTGAGGAAAAGCACGATGCTTTCGATCACCTTGTTTCCATAATGCAGCAGGAAACAGGCATGGACAGAGAAGCGGCGCTTGCCAATATGCGCTTCACCTTCCTTGAAAAACTGTGCCGTGAAACCGTAGTACGTCCGCACGAAAGCAAGGAGCATAAACGCAGTATGGCAATCGACCGTCTGTTGACAGGAAAATACACGGCTATCCCTTGCTTTTTAGGCATAATCGCACTTGTGTTCTTCCTTACGTTCTCTGTAATAGGTGCGGCACTTTCCGACATTATGCAAATGGGCATAGATTTTCTCACCGACCTTATCGACAAAGGGCTTACCGCATTTGAAATAAACCCTGTAGTGCATTCGCTGGTAATAGACGGAGTATGCGCCGGCGTGGGCAGTGTGCTGAGCTTTCTGCCTACTATAGTAACGCTGTTTTTCTTCCTGTCTATTCTTGAAGATACGGGCTATATGGCACGAGTTGCGTTTGTAATGGACAGGCCGCTCAGAAAACTGGGTCTTTCGGGCAGGAGCTTTGTTCCTATGCTGATGGGATTCGGCTGTTCCGTACCTGCGATAATGGCGACAAGAACGCTCTCAAGTGAGCGTGACCGTAAAATGACTATACTGCTCACTCCCTTTATGAGCTGTTCTGCAAAGATACTTATATATACAACCATCGCAGGCGCATTCTTTGAGCCGCAGTACCGCTGGCTTGTGCTTGTAGGCTTGTATCTGTTCGGCATAATTTGCGGTATTCTCTATTCGCTTATACTTAAAGTGACGGTATTTCACGGTGAACCCGTACCGTTTGTAATGGAGCTTCCGAACTATCGTCTGCCCGGAGTAAAGAGCGTCTGTCAGCTTATATGGGAAAAAGCAAAGGACTTTATCCAGAAAGCGTTTACCGTAATCTTTGCGGCATCTATCGTTATATGGTTCCTGCAGACATTCGACATACGGCTCAATGTGGCTGACAGCGCCGAAAACAGCTTGCTTGCGATGCTCGGCAGTCTGTTTGCGCCGATATTTGCACCGCTGGGCTTTGGTGACTGGAGAGCGTCTACTGCACTCATCACAGGTCTTACCGCAAAGGAAAGCGTTGTTTCCACCCTTACTCTTCTGCTCGGCGGAGATGTTTCGCAGATACAGACGCTTTTCACACCGTTCACGGCTATTGTGTTCCTTGTATTTACGCTGCTGTACACCCCGTGCGTTGCCGCTATAGCAACAGTAAAGCGTGAGCTCGGAAGTGTACGTTCTGCCGCAGTAACAGTGTTTATGCAGTGTGCTATTGCGTGGATAATGGCGCTTCTTGTACGCTGTGTCGGAATGATTTTCGGCATTGCATAAGGTGAAATTATGGATGAGATGAATATACCGAGCATTATTCTGCTTGCGCTGATAGTAATCGCTCTCGTGCTTGTAATCATACATATTATAAGAAACGGCGGTTGCTCCGGCGACTGTTCGGCGTGCAAGGGCTGTAATAATTGCAGCAATTGCAAAAAAGGCAGAAAAAGCAAAAAGTAAAACATATACCGAAAGGCAGAGCCGCGGCTCTGCCTTTCAGACTGTCGATAAACCTTTGTATTTTCTGAAAATGGGGTCGCAGGGGCGTAGCCCCCGACAGGGTCTAGGGGCGGTAGCCCCAGCAAAATAGCCCCTTCCCACGGGGAAGGGGCTTGGGGTTAGGGATAGAGAATTTGCATTATCTTATAAAAAACAGACTTTTTCTACAAGCTGAGGCAGAGCCGCAGCTCTGCCTTTCGTATTTCTATCCGGTTATTCTTTAATAAAACTGTAACCGTTATCTGTCTTTTCAACCTTAAAAAGCCTTAACACCAGCTGATATTGTTGTGGATAGCAATCAAGCAAATTTATCTGTACAGCCGCAACATTGAGCGTCAGCTCATTCATATCATACATTCCGTACACTTTAGGCAGATATTGATACATTCGATCTTCAAGATATGCCCTGTTTTCTTCTGCCAATGCCTCAAGTTTGCTGTTTATTGTATCATCGGTACAGAATATGTTGTTTTCGTCAAGAGCTGATATGATTTCACGGTACTCTTCATCGCTCAGTTCTGTGTTTATAATTTCGTTATACGTCTGTTCATCACAAAAAAGAGCGTTGAAATCATCGTATTTTTCTAAATACATTTTCTTGTCAAGCCGCTCCGATGACATTGCAACATAAGGTTCAAGCTCATCTGTAACCAATCCGCAGGTCGTTATCGGTTTTTCTTTTGTCACACTGCATCTCAGTCCGTTTTCGGTATTGATGAAAACGTAAAAGTCAAGCGAAAAACTGTAGCTTGACGAATCAATCATCTCCGGAACAGCGACAAAGCAATATATCACACTCGGATCAACATTATCATATATAATCAGATACTGACCGAGTTCAACACTGTGAGGAGGTTTACCTTTTTCACCGAGCCCATGATCTTTCGATATACAGAGTTTGCCGTCAACTTCCGCATAATAATACGGTATAAAAGACTTGAAATCATCATAATCAAAGCCTGTGTACAGTTCGCTTGCCGCATCATAAAAGCCTTTCATATCCGAAAAACCGAAAAATTCCGGATCAGCTTCGAAATATTCACCGTTTATCAGATTTTCCCGCGTGAATTTCTCTATATCTTCCGATGTTGACAAATCCTTTGCACCTTTTATTGCATAATATCCAGAGCCGAAATCCACGATATTATCAAACAGCCACTGCCTTTTGACCCTGTCGATAATTTCGTTACTTATTGCTTCATCGGTACATAATTTAAAATCGTCAAAGTCGTTTATAAAATCAAACCTTACCGTGCTGTACTCATAATGATACGGTCCGTATTGCTTGCCTATTTCCGCCCAGAATTCCTTGTCGTTACGCACCTGCGCCTTTAAGGTGCTTATATCGGGATATATCGTATTGTTGCCGTTTGCGGAACTGTTGTCGGCGTGTGATGGATTTTCGTCCGCCTTGCTTACCACGTCCGAAACATCGGATTTGTTGTCATTCACTTTGCTTGCAGAAGCATCGACAGCGCTGTCAGCGCCCGATGAACTGCCGCTGACGGTGTAATCAATACCGTTGCCCTTTGTCACAAAATGCACACCGACTGCCGCCGTTCCGACAACCAATACTGCCGCAGCCGCAACCGATGTGTAGCGAATAACCTGATGTCTGAAATCCGTCTTTACCTTACTGCTTTCTTCTATACGTCTGAAAATATCTTTTTTCTGCTTTTCCGTAGGATCGATTTTCTCAAATTCGTTTCTGATACTCATACTATACTCCTTTCCGAGCTTAAATGCTCTTTTAACCGCTCTCTAGCTTTCTGCAGCCGTGAACGCACCGCCGATGCGCTGATATGAAGCATACTGCCGATTTCTTTACTGTTATAGCCGTCGCAATAGAACAGATAAACGGGTATCTTAAGCTCATCGGGAAGAGCCGACAGTTCAATCATTACATCGCTTACCGCAGAGTTGTCATTCACTGCAATATCTCCTGTCGGTGATTCACGTCGTCTGCTGTTCGCCCTGAGCATATTCTTGCATACATTCTGAGATACCCGTATCAGCCACGCTTTTTCATGCTCGGTACTTTCAAAGCGCTTTTGCTTTTCAATCAGTTTCATAAAAGTATTATGTACTGCGTCCTCAGTATCGTGTACATTTCTGAGGTACATAAAGCACACTCTGTACACTGTGACAAAGTGCCGCTCATATATTTCTCTTATATTTTCAGAAGAATAATCCGACATAAAACCCCTCCCTTTTTTCTTTTTGCCGAAAATGCACATCTTCATACATAATACACCACGGCGAAGATAAATGTCCATACAAAAATCTAATATTTTGTAAATTTGGTGTGGCGCTAAAAATTCCCGCCACATTTTTGTTAATATCGCCAAAATAAGCAGTGAAATATTGCATTTTTTTACCGCGAGTGCTATAATAAAAATGCTAATTAAAATTGTATCTTTTGCAAGGGTACGGAATCGAGGCAGACACTTATGAAATCTATAAGCAAAAAAATGACACTGTTTACAGTATTACTTATAATCATCTCGCTTCTTGTGGCGACGATTGCATCTGTAGGAATCATTTACAGCACCACAAAAGCGTTGACCGATCAGACGCTCACAGAAACGGCTACAGTAGCCGCAGACAGAGTTTCCTGGGAACTGAAATCAATGCTTAATGTCGCAATACAGGCAGGCTGTAACCCGAAATTATCATCGGCAGTATATTCCAAAGGTCAGAAGCAAAGCGAAATAGACTTGATTGCTTCAACCTTCGGCCTTGACAGAGGCACTGTAATTGATAAAAACGGTCAGGCGTCAAACGGCAACGAATATTCCGACCGTGAATATTTCAAGGCGGCTCTTGAGGGCAAAACAACAATAACAGAGCCTATGATAGGCAGATCAAACGGCAAGTTAAGCGTTATAATCGCCGCTCCTTTATGGAAGAACGGCGTGCTTAATTCGGAAGTTGAGGGCTGTGTATATTTCGTACCTAACGAGGAATTTCTGAATGATATTGTCCGCGCGCTCAAGATAAACGAAAACGGCGCTTCATACATAATCGACAAGAACGGTAACACGATCGCTGATTTTGATATGCAGCTTGTCAAGGACGGAGAGAACATACAGAAAAAAGCCGAGGAAGATTCAAGCTATGCGGCACTTGCTCAGACACACGAAAAAATGGAGGCCGGTGAAACAGGCTCAGCCGAGTACACATCAAACGGCATCGCAAAACATATAGGATATGCACCCATACCCGAAACAAACGGCTGGTCTATCGCAGTAACAGCATACAGCAGTGATTATACAATACATTGTCTTAAGGGACTTCTGGTGCTTGCGATAATCTGTGCCGCATCAGCGGTAGTAGGCGGTATAATCGCAGGACTTATCAGCCGTAAGATAGGCAAGCCCATAAAGCTCTGCGCTGAGCGTATCGAAAAGCTCTCCGAGGGCGATCTTACAAGTCCTGTACCTATGGTTAAATCACACGATGAAGTCGAGATACTCGCAAAGTCTGCCGCAAAGGTAGTAAATGAACAAAATGCTATGATCAGCGATATCGGCAACATCTTAAGCAATATGGCACAGGGCAACTTTGATGTGCACAGTAAAGATGCCGATAATACATACCCAGGCGATTACAAGGTACTTATTGAATCTGTAAGAGATATCAACACAGAGCTCAATGATACTTTAAGCCAGATAAGCATTGCCGGCGATCAGGTATCCAGCGGTTCACAGCAGGTATCTGCAGGCGCTCAGTCACTCGCTCAGGGTGCTACCGAACAGGCGGCATCTGTAGAAGAGCTTGCCGCTACTATCCACAATATCAATGCTCATATTGAGGCTACAACGGAAGATTGTCAGAGAGGAAAACAGCTTGTCAGCGAAACAGCCGGGTATATTGGTGCGGCAAACGAAAAGATGAACAGCCTTTCAAGTGCTATGCAGGATATCAGCGATGCTTCGGCAGAGATAAGCAAGATTATCCAGACTATCGAGGATATTGCGTTCCAGACAAATATTCTTGCACTCAACGCCGCAGTTGAAGCCGCAAGAGTAGGTGAAGCCGGCAAGGGATTTGCCGTTGTTGCAGACGAAGTAAGAAATCTTGCAGGTAAATCAGCAGATGCGGCTCATGATACGACTGTTCTTATCGAACGTGCTATAGCCGCAGTTGAAAACGGCAACAACATTACAAACGAAACCGCACAGGCTGTTGCCGAGGTTGAAACAAGGTCTGGCGGTGTCAGCGACATCGTAAACAAGATTGCCGCCGCAAGCCTTGAACAGACGGATATGGTAAAGCAGGTCAATATAGGCGTAGAACAGATTTCAAATGTTGTACAGACAAACTCGGCTACTGCCGAAGAAAGCGCCGCCGCATCCGAAGAGCTTTCGGCACAGGCACAGACGCTTCAGAAGCTGGTAAGTCAGTTCTCCTTCAAGGATGCAGAAAACGCCTGAAACAGATAAATAAGCAATGTATGCCCCCGTTTGAACGGGGGCATTAGTTTGTCGAAAAACCTACATAATTTTTAAAAATGGGGTTTGGGGCGTAGCCCCAAGCG